>SDBU01000166.1_pt1 | contig 93471 bp, 90 predicted proteins | sample 2277071 | NCBI WGS metagenome assembly SDBU01 (sample SAMN10397929, study PRJNA504765) | marine sediment metagenome | isolation source: marine sediment core GS08_GC12, 126 cmbsf | place: Arctic Ocean: Gakkel Ridge, Loki's castle | collected 2008
ACCGGTAGCTCCAGTCGTACCTGTGGAGCCAGTGGCTCCTTTCATGCCAGTCGCACCAACACCGGTAGGACCAGTAGCTCCTTTCATTCCAGTTGGTCCTGTCGGGCCGGTAGCGCCAGTGCCAGTAGGACCTGTTGCACCTGTAGTTCCTTTCATTCCAGTTGGTCCTGTTGCGCCAGTAGCGCCCTTGATACCCGTAGCACCGGTAGCACCAATACCAGTAGCACCAGTAGCCCCCTTCATACCGGTAAGTCCAGTCGCACCTGTAGCTCCTTTCATGCCTCTGCTGCCAGTAGGCCCTCTAGGCCCAGTAGGACCGGTAGCGCCTGTTGAACCAGTAGTACCTTTCATGCCGGTTGGCCCTGTTGGCCCTGTAGCACCAATGCCGGTGGGCCCAGTAGCGCCTGTTGAACCTGTAGTACCTTTCATGCCGGTTGGCCCCGTTGGCCCAGTAGGACCGGTAGCACCAATGCCGGTGGGCCCAGTAGCTCCTGTTGAACCAGTAGCACCGGTCATTCCCTTCATTCCGGTAGCGCCTGTTGCCCCCTTCATACCGGTAGGTCCTGTCACACCTGTAGCTCCTTTCATGCCTCTGCTGCCAGTAGGCCCTCTAGGCCCAGTAGGACCAGTAGCGCCTGTTGAACCTGTAGTACCTTTCATGCCGGTTGGCCCCGTTGGCCCAGTAGGTCCGGTAGCACCAATGCCGGTGGCCCCAGTAGCGCCTGTTGAACCAGTAGTACCTTTCATGCCGGTTGGCCCTGTAGGTCCGGTAGCACCAATGCCGGTGGCCCCAGTAGCTCCTGTAGTCCCCTTCATCCCCGTAGGTCCTGTCACACCCGTAGCTCCTTTCATGCCTCTACGGCCAGTAGGCCCTCTAGGCCCAGTAGCTCCTGTAGTCCCCTTCATCCCCGTAGGTCCAGTGGGTCCTGTCGGACCTGTAACTCCAGTGACGCCTGTCGCTCCGGTAGCGCCTTTCATTCCAGTTGCGCCAGTAGCACCGGTCATCCCTTTCATCCCAGTCGGTCCTGTTGGTCCTGTTGGCCCATCAAATTCCATAGGTCCCGGTACAAAGCCAGGGCCTCGTGGACCTGTATTTCCTGTAGCTCCTTTCATACCAGTTGTACCCGTAGCTCCTGTAGTCCCCTTCATCCCCGTAGGTCCAGTGGGTCCTGTCGGACCTGTAGCTCCAGTAGGTCCTGTAGGTCCGGTAGCACCAATGCCGGTGGCCCCAGTAGCTCCTGTTGAACCAGTAGCACCGGTCATCCCTTTCATGCCTGTTGCGCCAGTAGCACCGGTCATCCCTTTCATCCCAGTCGGTCCTGTTGGTCCTGTTGGTCCTGTTGGCCCTGTTGGCCCTGTTGGCCCTGTTGCCCCATCAAATTCCATAGGTCCCGGTACAAAGCCAGGGCCTCGTGGACCTGTATTTCCTGTAGCTCCTTTCATACCAGTTGCACCAGTTGCCCCCGTAGGTCCTGTCGGACCTGTAGCTCCAGTGGCGCCTGTCGGACCTGTTGCACCCGTAGCTCCTGTAGTCCCCTTCATCCCCGTAGGTCCAGTAGGTCCTGTATCACCTGAGCCAGTCGCACCGGTCATTCCTTTCATCCCGGTTGCACCTGTTTCTCCCTTTATTCCAGTTGCGCCAGTGCCACCCTTCATTCCTGTTGAGCCTTGAGGCCCTGTACTTCCAGTGTTACCCTTCATTCCTGTTGGGCCAGTCGGTCCAGTTGGGCCTCTGTCTCCATCTTGTCCAGGTGGACCTGTGTCTCCAAAGTCACCCTTCTCTCCTGTGTCTCCAGTGTCACCCTTTACTCCTGTCATACCAGTTGGACCTGTACAGCCCTCTGCAGGGCCACGTGGGCCTGTCGGACCTCGTGGACCTTGTGGTCCTGGCGGTCCTTGTTTAGGCGTTTTACATGAAGCTGCTTGTAGTTGGGCGGGCCCTATGAATACAAGCATGGAAAGTGAAATAAGGGGTAAAAACCATTTTTTCATGAGAAATCCCTCCTGGATTTCAGGGTGCAAACTTTTCTGTCTGAAACCAATTTAAATTTGGTTTAACACTTTGCGATTTCAAGACAATTTTTGTAAAGGGGTATCGACTTTTCATAAGGAAATGAGTTTTGGATCATTCCCATTTCTCCTGATTGAACAGTCATTCCTTTACGCAATCGTAGGTTCGGTTCTGTTATGTAGCGTACGTGGAGATGAAACTGGGAACAACGAGGTTGCTCCACATGCAATGAGGCATCGGTAAGAGGAGCCCAAGATTCGTGATGGTTTTTTTAAAAATTCCAATCCCAATTACAAAACTCGTCGAGTACAATAATTTCGTTGCGGTGAACCTGGCGAATCACATTGCATTGTCCGCAATCGTTGACACAAGTCCCTCCTAGAGGGAATGTGTAGGAGATGACTCCTTGGACTCGTGTGTTGAAAAGTCGGTCATGGCTCACCATTGCTCCAAGACGGAAACATCCGCAGATGTATGCATCGAGGCGAACCTGTCCGCCGAAGGTGTCTTCACAATCTCTTTCGTAGTAGTAGGGGCCGCCAGCTACGTAAAAGTCTAACCAGCACCAGCAGGTGCAAATGGGCACGCCTACTTCCAGGTTCCCACCAATGAAGGCGTTTTGGTACCTTTTTCTTTCCATGAAGAAATCCCCATCAAAGTCGTCGAAGGTACATCTTTGAACCAGTTTCTGTGTTGTAATAGGGAAGTATCCATTGACTCTAATATCAAAGCAGCAGTCGTTTAGGACCTCAATACCCACGCCCATTTGATGGAAGTGCAACTTCCGATCATGATCGGATCTGTAGTCGTAAAAGACATTGACTCCATAAACCCAATTGCAACAAGGATCAGGGAGATAGCGGACGCCTACTCCAGCGTTGGCTGCGTATTCGTTGTCATTGAAGACGTGTCCTCGCACATCGATGAAAGGGTGGAAACAGGCATTATCGAGACAGGGGAAATAGAGAGCCTCTAATGTTGTATATCCTTTGTCATACCCAATGCCGCGTGGATCGATATGGCGCAATGTGAGGTAGAGAGAATCTATGCAGAGCATATCTTCACAGCATGGATCGCAAGAGTAGCATTCATCTGCATGGGTCTGGTCTGGAGCTAGTAGAGTCCCTATCAAAAAAAGAACAAAGAATAGGCTCTTTTTAAAGGGTGCTTTTGAGCTTAACCGATTTTGTTGTTGAATATCCATGGATCTTCCTTCTACCCTCTTTCAAAAAATATTTGTCTCTGATTGGCAACTCTTTCTATAAAACAGATAGGGGGCTGAAAGAGGCCAACTCTCGTTTTTCCTCAACCTAGCATTTAAATTTTAAAAAACACAGATTTTTTTCTAAACAAGGCTTTATCTAGGAAGATTAGGAGGAACTTCATGATCTGGGGTTCCCTTTTTCTCTCGGTATGTGGTAAGATGGTGGGTAAATATTCTTACACCATGTCGACAGAACAAATTATTCAAGAAAAAGCCGAATATAAGTATGGCTTTTCTACATCCATAGAGACTGAATCGATCTCCAAGGGTCTATCCGAAGAGACGGTTCGTGAGATTTCAGCAAAAAAAAATGAGCCGGATTTTTTGCTGAAGTTTCGTCTTAAAGCGTTTGATCGCTGGAAAGAGATGATTGAGCCCAAGTGGGCAAATGTTCAGCACCCTCCGATCGATTACCAAGATATTTGTTATTATTCGGCTCCGAAAAAAAAACAGTCCATCGAAAGTCTCGATGAAGTGGATCCAGAACTTCTCCGAACGCTGCAAAAACTGGGGATCCCACTGGATGAGCAAAAGCGACTTGCAGGGGTTGCGGTCGATGTGGTTTTTGACTCGGTCTCTTTGGGAACTACGTTCAAAAAGACATTGGAGAAGGCGGGGGTGACGCTCTGCTCAATGTCTGAGGGTGTGGGAAAATTTCCAGAGCTTGTTGAGCGCTACCTGGGTACGGTGGTTCCAATAGGAGATAACTACTTCGCAGCACTCAACTCTGCTGTATTCTCTGATGGTTCCTTCGTCCATGTCCCAAAAGGTGTACGATGCCCGATTGAACTCTCTACCTATTTTCGTATCAATGATCGATCGACCGGTCAGTTCGAGCGCACCCTAATCATTGCAGAAGAGGGGTCCTACGTCAGTTACTTGGAGGGGTGCACCGCTCCGGCCTATGACAACAATCAGTTGCATGCAGCTGTGGTGGAGCTGATCGCCCAAGAGCGGGCAGAGATCAAGTACTCCACTGTGCAGAATTGGTACTCTGGAGACCCTAAAACGGGTCGCGGGGGGATCTTCAATTTTGTGACGAAGCGGGGACGATGTGCTGGCTACCGCTCGAAAATCTCCTGGACCCAGGTGGAGGCGGGAGCCGCAATCACTTGGAAATATCCAAGCTGCATTTTGCAAGGGGATGAATCTGTCGGGGAGTTCTACTCGGTTGCTCTGACAAATGGAAAAATGCAGGCCGATACCGGAACGAAGATGATTCATATCGGTAAGAATACAAAGTCAACGATCATTTCCAAGGGAATCGCAGCAGACAAATCGCACAATACTTACCGGGGACTTGTCAAGATCGCCCCTCGGGCGGAGCGGGCTCGCAACTACACCCAATGTGATTCGATGCTCGTTGGGAATAAGTGCTCAGCCAATACGTTTCCGTATATAGAGGTGGCTAACTCGAGCAGTGAGGTTGAGCATGAGGCCTCTACTTCAAAAATGAATGAGGAGCAACTCTTCTATTTGGAGTCTCGCGGCATTGACCGAGAGGATGCGATCAACTTGATCGTCAACGGATTTTGCAAAGAGGTCTTCGATAAACTTCCTTTGGAGTTTGCAGAAGAGGCAAAAAAACTTCTAACCCTAAAACTAGAGCACTCTGTGGGGTAAACCAAGCATGTTAAAAATAAAAAATCTGCACGTTTCAATCGATGGTATCGTGATTTTGAAAGGGATTGATCTTGAGATCAATAAGGGGGAGATCCACGCAATCATGGGACCCAATGGCGCGGGGAAATCCACACTAGCTAGGGTATTAGCCGGAGATCCCGCTTACGAAATTCTCTCCGGAGAGGTGATTTATGAGGGAAAAAACATTCTAGAACTTGATCCAGAAGAGAGAGCCCATCTCGGTCTCTTCATTGGTTTCCAGTACCCCGTGGAGATCCCAGGGATCAATAACGTCAAGTTCTTGCATGCGGCCCATAGCGCAAAACGAAAGGCTCTAGGAGAAGAGCCCCTCTCTGATGAGAAGTTCCTTTCTTATCTTAAGGAAAAACTAGAGGCTCTTGAGATGAAGGAAGACTTCCTCGATAGAAACCTCAATGAGGGGTTCTCAGGAGGAGAGAAAAAGCGGAATGAGATCCTGCAGATGGCAGTACTCGAGCCGATGATGGCGATATTAGACGAGACAGACTCTGGACTCGATATCGACGCCATGCGGATCGTTGCATGCGGTGTTAAGCGCTTATTGACTCCTGAGAAGGGGCTCTTACTCATCACTCACTACCAGCGTCTTCTCGATTACATCCGTCCCCAGTTTGTCCATATAATGATGGATGGGCAGATTGTGAAACAGGGAGGAGCTGAGCTCGCTCACGTGCTCGAAGAAAAGGGGTATGACTGGCTGGTCCCCAAAGAGGAACTAGTGTGAAAGAGCGTTTCATCGCAAATTTAGAGACGACATTTAGAGAGAACCTCGAGGGGATCCACCCCCTTCAAAAGGTAATCCGTGAAAAGGCTTGGGACCGATTTCTCGAGCTCGGTCTCCCCGAAAAAAAGCATCCTGGTTATCAATATCTTCCTTTGAGCCAGATATTCCAAGAGTCTTTTGGCCTTTCCCACTACCCGGACGTCACTAAGGATCGCGTATACCCTTTTCTTTATCCCGAGACGAAAAGAAGTCACATTGTCTTCCTCAACGGACAATATGCTCCGGAACTATCCGATACGAGCGCTCTACCTGAAAAGGTTGTCATATTAAGGCTCAAGGATGCCCTTAGCAGCTATGGAAATTTTCTGCAGGTTAGGCTCGCACGTGCGCTCAAAGAGGAAACCGATCCCTTTGCGATGCTGAATCTCGCGATGATTCAAATGGGACTTTTTTTCTATGTCCCTCCAGAGACTGTCATTGACAAACCCGTCCAGTGCATTCATCTCATTGACAACGATCGCCCCAGTCATCTAGCTCCCCGCATCCACTTCTTTTTAGGGCGTAATTCGAAAATGAACTGGTTTTACGAAGGGCACTGCTTGAAAGATTATGAGTACTTTTCAAACTCTGTGGTCGATGTCGCTCTTGAAGAAGGAGCTAGTTTCTCTCGAGAGGGTGTTATCAACCCCTGCAAGCAGGGCTGGTATTTTGATGCGTTTCGCGTCACACAAAAAAGAGATAGCCGCTTTAGCAGCGCGATCTGTACGACAGGGTGCCGCTCTGTCAGGCAGGATTTTCGGATCTCTCTTATGGGAGAGAATGCCTCCTGTGATTTAAGGGGAGTTGCATTGCTCTCTGGGAACAAGCAGGCCCATGTCAATATTCTCATCGATCATGTGGCCCCCCACTGCACCTCAAATCAGCTATTTAAAAACGTTTTGGCTGATACGAGCCGTTCGAGCTTTGAAGGGAAGATCTACGTTCATCCAAAAGCTCAAAAAACCATCGCCTATCAGCTGAATCACAATCTTCTCCTCGATGACCGGACAATTGCGAATAGCAAACCCAACCTCGAGATTTTTGCCGATGATGTGAAAGCCTCTCACGGCGCAACGGTTACACAGATAAACCCCGAGCATCTCTTTTACCTCACCTCAAGAGGGATTGATCCTAAAAAAGCACGCCTTCTCCTCCTCTCTGGTTTTAGCCTCGACGTGATGAAAAACATTTCCTACCTCCCCTTACGTGAGCGGCTCGTCGAGATCACGGAGAAGTCTTTCGGATGACTCTACTTAAGCAGGTCCGAAAAGACTTTCCTATCCTCCAGCAAAGAATCCACGGCAAACCCCTCATCTATTTTGATGCTGCAGCGACAACACAAAAGCCGAAACAGGTGATCGATGCCATCACCAATTTCTATTCGCATCAGTATGGGACGGTGCATCGGGGTGTTTATCGTCTAGCTGCGGGTGCAACAGATGCCTACAACGAAGTTAGAGAGAAGGTCGCCCTTTTCATCAATGCTCCCTCGCACGAACAAATCGTCTTCACTCGAGGAACTACCGATAGCATCAACCTCGTCGCCCAATCGTATGGCCGCTTGTTGCGCCCCGGCGATGAGATCCTCATCACCGAGATGGAGCACCACTCCAATTTTGTCCCTTGGCAACTTCTTGCTAAGGAGCGAGGCCTTATCTTAAAGGTAGCCCCGATCAATGAAAAAGCAGAGATCGATCTCGAGGCCTTTTCAGCTCTGCTCACTCCGGCTACCAAGCTCGTCTCCATCGCACATATTGCCAATAGCACCGGAACGCTGAATCCGATTGAGACGATTACAGAAATGGCCCAGGGCGTCGGAGCCAAGGTGCTGATCGATGCTGCCCAAAGTGCAGCCCACCTCCCCATCGATGTCGCCGCGCTGGATGTCGATTTTCTTGCGTTTTCGAGTCACAAGGCTTATGGCCCTACAGGAGTAGGCATTCTTTATGGCAAGAAAGAGCTTCTCGAGATGATGCCACCCATCCAAGGAGGCGGGGATATGATCGAAAGGGTGAGTATCGATGGGACGACTTTCCAAGAGCCGCCTCTAAAGTTCGAGGCAGGCACACCGTCCATTGCGCAGGTGATCGGCTTTGGTGCTGCCATTGATTACATTCAAGGGCTGGGCCTTGAGAGGATTGCTGCTTGGGAAGGTGAACTCCTTGCCGTTATGACCAAAAAGCTGGAGGCATTTCCAGGGATGCGGATCATCGGGACCTCTGAGAAAAAGGGACCCATCGTAAGCTTTGTGATCGAAGGGGTTCACCACCTTGATTTAGCGACGCTCCTCGATCTCGAGGGGATCGCTATTCGATCGGGGCACCATTGCGCTCAGCCGTTGCTAGAGCGTTTCTCTCTTACTGGAACCAATCGGGTTTCGTTTTCTCCATTCAATACCCTAGAGGAGATTGATGTCTTTATGGATGCTTTGAAGGGGTGTTTGGAGCAACTAGGAAGTCGAACAAATCTCTAATGACTTGTGCTCGATTCCACCAATGCAGCTCTTTCCATCTCACAATGCCAGCATGTTACTGAACGGATAAGGATCGAAGATAGTGGATCAATGTATCTGTGCTGAAAGCTGAGAGATATCCTCCAACTAGCATGGAAACTTTTGGTTGGGTTATCCCAAGCTTTTTTGCCACTTCCTTTTGAGAAAAGGCGCTGTTTTGGATAAGTGTGCTGACTTGATCTAAGAGCTTAGCTCTGGCTAATAATTCATCGGATGTTTCACGGCCAAGGGCTGCAAAAACATTGTCGGTGGTGACTTCATAGTCTTTTTTTTTGTCATGTTAGCCTCTTCTTTCTTTTCCTCTCTTAACGAAACCACCGCAGTAGATTCTAACTCCAGGTCCTGGAAGAAGGCTCGGGGAAGCGTGCAAGGGCTTCGAACATGGGCTCTCCATTAATCTCGCTACATCTGTACCAATTATGTCATTTCGAATAATCATAGAAACTCCTTAAAATATGAATAATATTTTAAAGAAATTAAAGATGAAAATCAAGTCGTTGTTCTTTTAGAAATCCACCCTGAGAGCTAAGAAGTACCCTTGCGTAGCGAGGTCACCGAGGTTATTGATAAATTTTCCTACCATACCATCATCGACGAAGGTGATGAACTGCTGCTGGCAAGGGAAGTAGTGTTGCTCCCAGCCAAAGTCGAGACCGATGTGGAAGCATTCATCGCAGGTGGACCAGTCAAAGCGGATCCCTATCTGCATGTCGGTGATCGATGAACCGAGGTGGTAAAAGTTTTTCACTTTGAAGAGTTCGCCGCCCTCCTCTTTTTCTTCGTGGGTGGCTTTATAGTAGTTATAGAGGAGACTGGTGGAGAAGTTAGAGAAGAGACTAAAACCGGCGCCGAGGCACCATTGGGTGTTGAGCCCACCGCGGATCCCGATCCCCCAATAACGGAGTCTCTGATCGATCTTGTGCTGGGGATTGGGAGAGAGGGGATTATTGGGTCCTTCGGGGATCTCGAGATAGTCAACATCGAATTTCTGGCGGATCCATGCGGTTCGTAGTCCTACGAAAGGACGCATGCTGAGACAGCGGCTGACAAAGAAATCTCGTCCATTTTCTAAGTCGAGGAGATTGAGCCGAGCGTTCCAGTTGCTTTTTACTTGCCTAGGCATCTGTCCCATCGTCTGTGCAGGATGGCCGATGCTTGGGTAAAAGGCTTCATCGTCATCATCGATTTCAATACCCAGTCTGGCATCCGAGCACCACCATGTCCACTGCAAGAGGAGATCCCATGCGTCGTGGCAGGTGTTGAACCCAAGCCCAGCACGAAAACCAAAATCCCAGTCGAAGTTCAGGTTGCGCACGCGACTTTTTCCCTCGGTGTTGAAAAACTCTGTGCTTCCCTTTGTTTGGATTACAGGGGAGAGTCCCCCTGCATGAGCCTGCCAAAGGATGGGGGCAATGGTTGTGTAAAATCCCCAGCACTCGGGAGCGTAAGGGCGGGCTGGAGGATTGATGGTGCAGCAACAGACCTTACTCTCTTCGAGAGCAACAAGGCGGTTTTCGAAGTTGCGTATTCGCATTTCGTTGTCTTCTGCTTGTAGCAGGGGAGCGGTTAGAAAAAATGAGAGGGCGAAAAAAGCCGGTTTCATGGTTGTCTCCATCGTTGACGTCTGTGAAATCTTAAGTGGCCGCAAGGTTTTAGATCAACTAGCTCTTACATCCCCATCGATCGGAGAATGTCGTCGACGTTTTTTACCCAGGAAAGAGCATGGGCGCCCATCTGCTTGAGGATGAAGAACCAGCCAGCCCAGAGCATTCCGAGACCTAGAAGGGATTTTAGTGATATCCCGAGAAAGACGATCTGTACTTGGGGGGCGAGACGGTTGGCGATCCCAAGAAACATCTCTGCCATCAAAATCGCCACGATAGCGGGTGCAGCTAGCTGAATAGAGATCGCTGTGATCCGTGTTAAAAGGCCTATGATCGTCTTCCAGAAGGGGAGAGAGAGGTTGAAAAAGGAACTTGAAATCATTTTGTCAATCGGGATGATCAAGAACGACTCACTCACGGCATTGAGAAAAACAAAAGGACCACCAATCTGAAAGAAGATCACAATCAAGACGTAGTTGAACATCACCCCGATAGAAGAGGTCTGCGTGTGCATGGTGGGGTCTTGGACCTGGAGGGACGAAGAGCCCCTTAAGAAGTCGATGAGCGATCCCGATCCTTCGGCGATGTAAAAGGGTATTGCTGATAAAAAGGCGATGATGATCCCAATTAAGAGCTCTTTTAAGGCGTAACCGATAAAGGAGATGTCAAAGGCCATATTTGCGGATGAAGTGTATATCAGCTGCGGCAAAAAAATCACCGTCAAGCTGATTGCAAGAGCTATTTTCACGCCGCCGGGAAGCTTGGCCCCGAGAAAAGGAGCGATGGCGACGATCGGACCAATCCGAAAAAGGCCGAGAAAAAAGACAGTAAGTAGCGCCTCTGGGGACATTCTTGGCTGGCTGAGGAGGACACTCATGTAGTCAGAGGTTGGTGATTCGAGCACGTACGCCTCTCCTTAACCTAAGGACCACTTGGGGAAGTTTTGGAAAATGTTATTGGCAAACTGGAAAATTTGCGCTCCTAGCCATCCACCCATAAAGAGGAGCGTTAGAATCACAGCAAAAAGCTTCACCATGAAAGAAAGCGTCTGCTCTTGGATCTGGGTCGCTGCCTGGAAGACAGCGACAAAGAGTCCCAGCATCGTACTGATTAAGATAGGTGGACCCGATATGAGGAGAATAAGGAAGAGGGCCTGATAGGTTAGTTGGTAAATCTCTCCATGGAATCCCATTCTCTCTCCTTACGTTCTAAAGGACATGGTGAGCCCCTGAATGATGATTGTCCATCCATCGACCATCACAAGAAGGAGCAGTTTTAGGGGAAGGGCGATCGTCAGAGGGGAAAGCATCATCATCCCCATCGCAAGAAGGATATTCGAGGTGACCAAGTCGATCACAAAGAAAGGGAGGTAAATGAGGACACCAATCTCAAAGGCGGTCTTCAGTTGGGAGGTGATAAATGCCGGTATTAAGATGATGAAATCAGTGGCTTTGAGCTGTTTGCGATATTCAGGTGGAAAAGTTCGGTAGGCGAGCTGGTAAAAGCTCGTGATATTTTTCCCTACAGAGTTTCTCTGTAAAAAGGTCCGCAAAGGTTCTTTGGCTTTGTCGGCGACATTGATCAGATAGGTGGCGGTCGGTCCTGTGAAAAGCACTGTCGGAGCCTGTTTTTTGATGTAGTCACCAGCTGCATTGTACATCGCAAGGCCGGTCGGGAACATCACATAGATGGTGATGAGCAGGGCGATCCCGTTGATTACCTGGTTAGGTGGTGACTGCTGGACACCCAGGGCATTCCTAAGTAGAGAGAGGACGATCACCACTTTGACATAAGAGGTGAGCAGCATTACAGCAAAGGGGAGGAGCGCCAGGCCAGCGAGGACAGCGAGCTGTGTAATGAGCGTTGGAGTTGCCTCTTCTGGGAGGCCTCCTTGCGCTGCATCGATGAGCTGCTGCGTTTCAGCAGTCGGAAGATCTTGAGCATGGAGTCCGATGCTGCCGACGAATAGAAACAAAAGGGCAAAGATAATGAGCTTTTTCATAAGTCGTACCCATTGTCTAAATTCACGGGATTTAGTGCTACTATAGAATAGATTTGGTGGATATTAAGAGACTGTTAACGTATTGCTTTTACCGCGTAGAGCCAAGATTTTCTCCTTGGAGAAGGCTCTATTTCGAAGCTTGGTATTTTTCAAAAGCCTGTTCTAGAGCTCTCCATTGATTTTCCAGCGTGGCGCTGATCATTCCCGCCTCTGTTTTAATCACGCAGTCGCCCGGTTTGAGATCGGGCTTTTCTTCGATCTTCAGAGTCTCAGCATGTTCGAGGATTTCTTTGAGCTTCGGCTTTTCCTTCTCGAGGCGGCTCTTATCCTCTTTACTCACAAAGAGGGTGACCTGTTGACTTTGGGCAATGGGAGCGATTGCCTGCATCACGATATCGACAATCGTCTCAGGGAAGGTGTCGAGCTCTTTTGCGACGATCCTCTTGGCGGCTTTAAGAGCGATGGGCAATACCATCTGCTGAAGAGAGAGTCGAATTTTTTTTAGATCTTGATCGATGGAGAAGATCTGGTCGTTAAACGCTTCAATCCCTTCATTGAATCCCTTCTCATTGGCCTCTTTGCGTAGGATCTCACATTTTTCTTCAGTTTTTTTCAAAAGCTCTTCGGCATCTTCTTTTGCCCGCTTGATGATCTCCTCAGCCTCCAGGAGTTTGCTGAACGCTTCTTTTGGGATCACTTTCTCATCAGTCGAAGGATGAACATCACCTTGATAGAGTAGGGAAAACCACTTCATGAGCTACCTTTGGTTTGTAGGCGTTCTAAATTTTTTTGGATCTGATTGAATAAGATCTCCTGTGCACGCGAATGGGTAGGCCGATCGTCGTACTTCAAGAGCTTGGTCGCCAGGTGCATATCTATTCTATGGGTGAAATACCAGCTCAGGTCTGGATGACAGAAATAGAGGGCATGAGCGAGGCGGTGGAGCCCTCTCTCTTCGATCAGTCCCTGCAGCTGCGCTTTACTCCCATCCCATTTCTCAAGAAAGAGCCTCTCGTAGATCAGAGGTTCCCGATGAAGAAGAAGCGTTTTGAGGTACTCTCCCTGTTTTTCTGGGAGAGTAGCAAAAATCTGCTTCAGTGTCTTTGTTGCGATGATCTGGCGCATCTCGAATGAGAGATCGTGGAGTCCTAAATAATGGATCAACTTCTTCAGGGTACTAGGGGTCAAAGTGAGAAGCTGATTGAGGGGTGACTCAGGCAAAAAGGGGAGGGGAACCCTCTCCTCTTCGTGGATCACTTGTTGCAAGAGGAGCGCTCTAATAGAGCGGCGTGCTACTTTCGTCAGTTTAGGAAGATCATTGGGAAGGCCGAGAGCCTTTTCGAGTCCTTTCGCCTGTGTCGACGAAAGGGCGGCAAAAAAAAGGCGAATATCTCCTGGAGCGAGGGTTCGCAAGTAAGGAGCAAGCCAAGAATAATGAAGGTGACTTAAGAGATCCCATTGAAGAGCTTCTTTTCCCAGGGGAGCGGGTGGGGGCATCTTCAGAAGAGTTTCCGCTTGTTTTGGGGAAAATAGCCCGATGAGACGCTGCTCCATTTCTGGAGGGAGGCGACCTAGCAGAGCTTTACAAACCATTAGAGAGGATTCATTCATCGATTAGCTCGATTGATCTTCATCATCTTTGCTTTTAAAGGGGATCGGATGAAAAAGATTTTTCAACCCCTTTTTGCGCAAGATGGGATAAAACTTCCAAAACATCCAGCCGACCATAAGAGCAAAGGCGATCATTCCAAAAATCAGAACAAAAAATAGAGACCGGAAACGACTCGCTGACCCCTTACTCATCACGATGGACCAGATACTGACATATTCCTTTGCATCCGGGGTGATATCTTCGGTCAATTCCTGCAGGGTGATGTCGGTGAAGCGGGAACGATCGGAGATCACAGTGACATCATTGATATCGAGACCTGAAATACTCCCAGAGACGAGCCTCTTGATCTTAGTGACTAAATGGCTGTTTGGGTCATCGAGGATCCCCTGATGCTTGACGAAGACAGAAGCTCTGGTCCTTCGTTGTTCTTTCGATTCCATTCCTGGAAGAATCGTCTCCTCTGCAGGGATGGAGATCTCGACAACGGCGTCAATGACACCATCGATCTTGCGGATCGTACCGGCAATTTGTGCAGCGAGTCCCGCCTGAAAGCGGATGCTCTCCTCTCTTTCTGAAGAGACCAGTCCCGTCTTGGCAAAGAGATCCAGAAGTTTAACGGCTTTTTTTCGGGGGAGACCATTTTGGTTGAGGATAGCCATCGCATCAATCGTCTGTTTCTCATCGACAGAGATGCTCCACATGGGCTCGGCGGCGGCGCCGATAGCCGGCCCCGTTGTAGGGGAGGGGACCTTCGCAGCCAGTATCCCTTTGCTCGCCAAGAAGACAATGATTTCATTGGCTTCCCTCTCTCCGATATTGTTGACAATGTTCGTACTTTTTGCGCACCCGGTGACTAGCAATAGGGAGAGCAAAACTAAAGCACTGAAGATGAACTGTATTTTCCTTCGCATAATCGATCAAGGCACATTAACGGCCGCTCTACCTCAAGAATGCAAGACATGCGATTAAATGGCAATTCATGAAAAACTTTATAGAACTCAAGTGGCTGCCTCCTTATTCTCTAGGCGCTAGCGACTTGAGTTTTAAAACTTGCGACTCGTCCCTTCTCCGAAACGTCGGGCGATATAGTCGTAAAAACCGCTGATCGCAGCCGTTCTTCTTCGAGCGATCTCGCGGCTATGGGAGGGATCCCTTCCAGTGAGAATCTTCAATCCGATCTTTACCTGAGAAAGAATTCTATTCAGGTAGAGCGCTGGCAAGTGAATTCCAAATAGACAAATGAAATAGCCCATCCGCTCTAGCCCTCTGAAATTCCGCTCGATCCAAAGGAGGCGATTTCGCCACTGGAAATAAGCGGCCTTGGATTTATTCCCTTGAAATGAAGCAGAGACCTTATGCCACACCTTCGCCTTGGGGCAGGTCATCACAGCAAAGCCGTTTCTTCTCGCCCTGAAACAAAAATCAGTCTCCTCACAATAGAGAAAAAACCGCTCATCCAACTGCCCAATCTTCTCAAAAACCTCTCTTCGAACCATCATACTAGCGCCGCAGACATAGTCGATCTCCTTTGGGACCTCCCAGCTCTTCCCATCATCGATCATCCGGTACCCAACATACTCAAAATCGACCCTCCCCCTTCTCCAAAATCCCCCAAAGTGATCGAATCGCTTAGGCTCTTCCATCAGGTAAATTTTACTCCCCAAGATTCCCGCTTGAGGGTGGGCCTTGAACCCCTCGACAAAAGCCTCGATGAAATCAGGAGCGACGACAGTATCGTTATTGAGCAGCAGAACAAAATCGTGTCCCTTCTCAAGACAGTGGGCAATGCCCACATTATTCCCCCCAGCAAATCCCAAATTGGCATGGGTCTCGATGAGCGTGCAAGAGGGAAAAACCGAGCGAAAATGCTCCACCGAGTCATCGGTTGATCCATTGTCAACGATGACGATTTCCATTGGGAAAGAGCTCTTCTGCAAAGAGACAATGCAAGCACTGGTGTCCTCTTTTCCATTCCAGTTGAGGACGATCACCCCTATTTTAGCGTTTTGCATCGGCCTTTTGTCCCTCTAGGAAATCTTCAGCGAGTTTGTAGCTATCCCCTGGGATTTTTCCTGCATTATTGAGTATCTCTAATGCTTCAGAGATAGAAAAAAGAGAATGGGAGCGGTACCCCCTCTTCTTGAGGCGCTGTTTCCCACCAATCTCGAGATCGGTGCAGCAGATCACATCTTTTACGACTACCCCTTCCTCTTCGAGACTTTCAATGGTGTCAAGCACATCTCCCCCAAATGAAAGGACATCGATAATGAGAAGGGCCTTTTGTCCCGTTTTGTACATCCCTATCACCCTCTCCTCAGTGCCGATCTCTCCTCCCTTCTCCGTGCAGAGAATCAGAGGGTGGTCTTTTTCCCAGGCGATGTAATTGGCAAGGCAGGCTCCTAGAGGGGGGAGTCCGCATAGAAGATCGAAAGAGAAGCGCTCTGCTTTCTCTTCGATCTTTGTGCACAAAGAGCGGGCGATGCTTGGCTGGGAGATCACAGCTCGGTAGTCGACCGAGAAGGGGGCCAAAAAATCCTTGGAGAGCGCAAAGCTTCCAAGTCGAATTACCCCAAGTGAGTAGAGTTTCCCAATTAGATCTTCCATGGTCTAGGCTCCTTGAGGTCGTGCGCTTGTATGAGATGAAAAGCGCAGCTCCGCTTGAAAACGGAGCGGCTTATTTTCCTAATTCTATATCAAAAGGGAAAAAAAGTCTCCGTGGGTTGATTTCCCCTTTTCAAGTGGTGAGGCGGAAAAGAAGGGGCTATAAATTACTTATTCCGCTGAATCCTGAAGCATCCACTTCAGACACTAAAAAAGTGACACGGCTCATGTTTGAGTCGCCACTAAGGACGGCTTTCAGAACGTCGACGATAATGTTTATTTTTGCTGCGACGCTTTTTAATTCAGGAGGAACGCCATCTGAATCCACTTTCTCAAGCGTTGTATCCAAACTAGAAGCAGCTGAAGCAAAGGATGCATCTACTAAACCTGAGCCATCCAATCTAGATTCTTCTAAAGGAGAAAGACCACTGACTGCTTTTGCAACCGCTTCAAGTATTTCGGTAAATTTTCCAAGAGTTGCATCTGTCATAGCATCCCTGTGTTTAGATGATGCCGCTCTTGTTTCAATCTCTGAATGTAAGGCCCTCAATGCAGTGACAAACCCATGCCAAGGGCTCTTATCATCTTGTCCGGGAAGGGCTGGGGGAAGCTCTGTGAACTCTCCTCGCAAAAATGAAACAAGGCTGTTGATGAACAGTGTAAAATCCCTCGAAAGTTTTAGGTGATCCTTGATTGAGGCTTTTAATGCTGTTTCTGCTTCGATTGCTCTTGCAGTTTCTTTAGCTTCAGCGGCTTGTGCATCAGAAAGGTTGGTCTGAAGAGCTGTGATCACTCCCTTCGCAACTTCAGCCTTTGCATCAAGCTTTGCATTTTCAGCAAGAGCGCTTTCTAAATTGGTCCTTAACTCCTCAACTTTTGCGGTAATCAATTGAAAGAGCTTTTCTTGTGTTTCGTTTTCGCCGTTGGTGATACCTAGCGAAGCTGCAAGTGCGCTTAAGAGATTTTCTCTTGTGGCTGCACCGGATTTCAGCTCTTCGAGTGAAGCCCTCAACGAGACAATTGTGGCTTTTAGTGTATTTACTTCTGCTGATTTTGCCGCAAAAGATGCTTGTATTTTAGCTTGTACTTCCTCAGCAGCATCAGCGCGCTCAGTAGTAGTTTGTAGTGCCGTAGATGCGACTTCTAGTAATGTATTCAGTGCAGCTATTAGAGAGGCAAGATCTGCAGGAGGATTTTCCTCGGAAATTGTTACTACGCTTGGAGGGTTTTCTGATAGGACGATGCTGTATTTCTCTTCAAGTATCTTTGTAAATGTAGAGATGGATGAGGCGAGCTCACCTAAGCTTTTTAGAACTGAATCGTCATCTTTGGTTGGGACTAAGTGACCGGCAGATGAAACACGTGCAGAGTGTACTACCGAAGCTAAACCAGTACCTTCACGTGCTAATTTCGCATCTTGAGCTGCTGCATGCAGCATGTTGAATTGGAGTCGCATGCTGTCAAATTGCGTTTGGAGTACTTTACTTGAGAGCTTGAGTGCTAATAGGTCAGCTTGTTTGGAGAGTGCTGCTCGGAATGCATCATGAATCTTAGTCAGGTCTTTATTTTCTGCTTCTAAAGCCTTTATTGTCCCTTTTGCATAAGCTTGGAGGGTTTCTATCTGAGCAGCCGTGCGCTTACTGTTCCAGAGCCCGACAAGATTGACTGGGAAACTGACAACACCCTTAAGACCGAGCCCAATAGCGCAGCCTTGTTTTCCAGAAACAGTGGCTGGCATTCTTCCGTCCGTTGTATCCCATAAATACCATCCGGCACCTGCAATTGATGTGAGATCTATGAGCATTTTAAAAAGCCAGACACTACTGCCGGGTGGTTGAACGATAGGTTGTTGATGATACTGGCTAGGGCCCGCTACTGGTTTTATCGACATTTTTTCAATCTCCTATTTATTTTTAAGTAGAATTTTCGTTATGCTCCGCCCGTTTTTTTGTAACCAAAGGAGTGACAAAGATGATTCACGCAGTAACAACTTCTCAGCTAAGCGCTGTGCAACCAGAGGTAATGCCCTCGCAAAAGTCTCCATTGTGGGGACGGGTTAATCTCAATTGGGACAAAGTCCTTTTATTTTCTAATACGGCTCTGATCCTTGCGGGCATGGCATTTCTTTATTTTATGAAATTTGCCTTCCTCGCAATTGGAGTAGGACTCTATGGGTTGGGTTCTACCGCCCTATATGGTCTTGCTCTCAGAGCGCGCGTGTCTTCTGACAGTTCGCATCTTCGAAAAGAATTAAAACTTGCGGAGGCGAAGCTAAAGCACGAGCAAAAAAAAGTCAATGATGCGCAAAAAGATCTTGCTGCGAAGAAATCAGAAAATAGCAAGCTCGCGGCAAAATTAACCGAAGCCCAGAAAAAAAGCGCGTCATTATCTAAGAAATTAAGTAGAGCGGAAGCGAGCAAAAAACGAAGCAATCAGAGAGCGGCACTAGCACGCGCTCAAAACAGATACGGGGCTTAAGGCTTGTTTTCTTAAGAGGGTCCCTTTCATCGTTGATGAAAGGGGGCTCTAACTTAGCGATTTCCCCTTATAAGGGATAAAAAGCGATTGCTTATTTCCCTCCTCTTCTTGGAGACCTGTGAAATTCGAAATCATTTCTCAATTGTCTATTTATTTTTGAGTGGAATTTCTGTTATTCTAGGTGTACTTTTTTAGTGCATACGGAGAGAAAACGATGATACAAGCAGTCACAGCTTCTCAGTCTTCTCATTTTGAGAGAGGGGAAAACATTGCGGGAATTTCAACATTGTGGGGACGGGTGACTCGCGACTGGGAGAAGGTTTTGGTATTTTCCAATATAGCGCTGATTCTGTCGGGTATAGCCATTCTCTACTTCATGAACTATCCAGCTCTTGCCATAGGAATGGGTATCTATGGTCTGGCTTATACTGCTCTAAATGGCCTTGTTCAAAGAGCGCGTGTGGCATCTAACCAGAACTCGGGTATTGAAAGGCCTGTACGAGAGGACTGGAGAAAGAAATTAAGAGAGATAAAGGATACAAATGAAGATTTTTCGAGTGTATTGGAAGCGATAGAAAGAGAGAACAGCGAGCTGACACAGCAATTGCAGCAATTGCGATCAAGCGAAGCAGAGCGAGTGGCACGAGAAATGGAGCGACAGGTGGAAATCAACCGGCTTCGAAGTGAGAATGCAAGTCTTAAGCAAGAGTTGACTGTCGAAGGGGCAAATTTAGCGGAAAGTGTGGGGGAACTAGAGTCTTTGCGCACCGAACTCGCTTCGGTTCATTCCCAGATAAGTGACGGAGGTAGTGCTCAAACAATAATAGAAAGCGGACCGTGGAGTAGCCGATCGACAGCTGGGGGGTCAGTATCGATCCTTCCAGAAGGGTCGATCATTATTGAGCTGTGATTTTAAATACTCTATTCTCTGGTTATCTAAGGCCTCAGTGGGAAGGGGAGAAAACGGATCTGTAGAAAGAATGAGAAAAACTGTAGAACCAGAGAGAAAAAAGTACCTTGTCTGGATTTGCTTTTCTACATGATGAAGGGTTTCAAGATGGAATCGAAGGATAGATCTATTTATAAACTTTGACTTACGCTTCGGCTTTCTTTTGCCTCGCAAGCTCTCTGGCTGCCCTTTCTCTCTCCATCCTCTCCGCTTCCTGCGCCTCAAAAGCAGCCCTCTCGGCATCGAAGTCTCGATATGTTACCTTGCCGGCTTTCTCTAGACCAGCAACTCCAGAAGGGGAATGACTGCTCATTTTGGCCCAGTCTAGAGAGGCTGGAGGCGGTCCGGCTGCCAGAAGCTGGGCGTCAGTGTGACCTGGAGCAAAGGGCTCCCCACCACCAGCAGAAGAAAAACCCTCCTCTACAGGAAGTGTAAAGGTAGCACCGTCTGCAAAGCCGCTTCCAGTTGCACCATTTGGAGAATAGGAGACAACTAAGGATCTTCTGAGAGGTGCTCTTTCAGATGCTTTTTCTCTTCTAGATGATCTATGTTTGCTACTTTGGCGACTTCCTGTGGATGAGCGAGTAGAACGCACTCTGTGATGATGTTGGCTTGAGGATGAGCGTCGAGCATCACCATGAGCGGGTGGAGTCCGGGGTCCATCTGCACTTGAACGGTCTGCTTCTGAGGCCATCCTCCTATCCCTAGCGTCTACCCGGGAACCTCCTGAGGAGCCAGGGGTTGCGCCAAGGTGTGCATGAGAAACTGAGGCGATGAGGGGTGAATGGGGACTGTTTCTGGGGTGACTTTCTTCATGTTCTCTAAGAATACGTAAGTTTGTCATCCAGACGTTGACCTGATGCTTGACACCTTTACAGGAATTCATAAGGTTTTTACTGAAGTCCGCTAATTGTTCTCTGGTGTATTTTAATTCGCGTTCCTTATCAGGGATTCCAAGAACTTCCAGTACTCCGAGAATCCCTTTGAAGATACCTTGTATTTTCCCTTTTAATTGGTAGTGTTGGTTTTCGTAATCCCTCGTTTGATTCTCTAATTTTTTTTCCAAGGAATATTGGATGTCATGCAGATACTGAAGAATTTCTGGATTAGGGATTCTTTTGTCCGATATAGGGTTAAATGTTTCGTTCTTTATATTGGACTTAATGATACGCAGTGCTTCCTTTTGCGCACGGAGAATTTCCCAGGTATTTATCAGGTACTTATGGAATGCAGAATAGGTGAATGAACGTTCAGTGTAAGGATAATCGACTTCAACTTGTAGGGGCTTTGTTTTTTTTATCCCCCAAGCAAAAGCGGCACCATTGGCAGCCATGATCAAAGTGGTTGTCAGTAACAGAGAAGGAATAGAGAAAGAGGCGACTTTTTCGAGGCTAATAGTCGATAATGCGACATTGGTGGCGACGAAGGCTGTGTTAACAATCATGCCTCCAACCGATTCCCAAAAAAATGGGAGATGGATTGTCGCCCAGTTGGGTTTTATCGTACTTTGAGGTTGCGTTGCAACTGAAGAGTCAATGGAAACAGATGGAGAAGGTGAAGGGGACTCTTTGGGGTTCTTTGCTGGAGATTCTTTTGATCCACTCCTTTTTCCTTTTCGCCCTCTTGATCGACGAGCGGAACCACGGGGAGCAAAAGATGCAGTCGATGCAGTCGATGCTGTGGGTGCATCGACTGCATAGAAAGTACGCACTCGGCGTCCTCGTCCAGGATTTCCGCTTCTCTTCAGTTCTTCCCAATTGACAAGCTCTTGATACTTAAGAAAGAAAGGAAGTAACCCTTTTATTTTTTCTGCAATGTTTCCACAAGAGGCCCAGAGCTCTTTATCTCTTGAAAGATCATCTCTCTTGAAGTGCACTTCTTCAGCATTTATTAGTGCTTTTTGTAGAGCAAATAACAGTCTAGTCGCTTTGGTTGATCGATCTTCTATTCTTTTTTTATGGGCAGCGTCTATCTCCTCGTACTTCTCCTTGAAGATGCCCTCGAGTTCCGCCAAATCTGATTTTGTTTTTTCGTCATGGAGTTGCAAGTTCTTGACTGAGAGGGGATGGTGTCTTTTTAGGTTCGTAGAAAACGCCCTTAGATCTAGTCGCGAACGGGAGAGCCTTTGCATGGTGGTATTTTGCCGAATCACTGTTTCGAGAGAAATGTTCTTTTGGACTCTATTCGCTGGCCGGGGAATTTCTTGAGAGGCTGTTTTCGTAACCCCATAGAGATAAAGGCAGACGTTTGCCCCGCTGATCATGATTGGAAGCAAGGTGATTCCAGCAGAGAAGGAATGCCCTGAGTATGATAAGGCGCACAGAGCAAGGGCTGTGATGCAAAAGGCCCCATTAGCAACGGTGCCTCCTACTGAATGCCACCGAAAGGGGTGATGGAGAGTCACAGTATTTTGATGAAGAGGACTATCTTCACGAAACCTAGTCCCTCCTCCAGAAGTCCCTGCAATACTACTTCGCACAAAAGTTAAAGGCGCTGTACTCATGGCAGTAAGAATACTTTTTTTAAGGAATTTTTTCTAGACTATTTTATCTAACGGATATCGATGAGGCTTTGCTGGTAGGCGAGCTGGATGGCGGCGTCGTAGACAGCTTCGGGACCTATCTGGAGAAGGCAGAAGGGATCGAGGCAGGATTTTTTTAGGCAGTGGGCGCAACTTTTTGTTGCAGCAAGAACCTTAACGTTTTGCGCGTGGAAGGGACCGCAGAGGCTGGGGTCTGTTGGGCCGAAGAGGGCAACAGTGGGAGTTTTCACTGCAAAGGAGAGATGCATGGGTCCCGTGTCGTTGGTGATGAAGACGGCCATTTTTTTGATCAGGGCGGAGAAGGAGGGAAGATCGAGCTCACCGGCAAGGGGAATCGCACTGGGTATCTGGGAGGCGATGTCAATGACCGAGAGGGCTTCTGATTGGTTGCCGCTGACGATGATTTGACAGCCCATGTGTTGGACGAGTCTCTTGCCCACTTCGATGAAGCATTTGGGGGGCCACTGTTTGAAGTGGTCTTTGGCGCCGGGGTGAAGGCCGATGAGGGGGATGTGTTCGGGGATGCCATGGTTGTTTAGGAAATGGCGAGCTTTATCGTGTTCTTCTTTTCTAAGGAACATCTCAAGAGAGTAGTCGCTGATGTGCGCCCCTATTTCTTGGACGATGCGTAGACGCCTAGCAATCTCGTGTTCGTAGCGTTTTTTTATGGGGGTTGTGAGGAGAGAATCGAGCCCTTTATTGATCCCTTCGGAGCCGATCAAGTGAGGAGCTTTGAGAGAGGCGCAGATGGGGAGAACGGCCCGTTGGGAGGTGTGGAAGAGGAGAACGGCGTCGAAGTTCTTTTTTCGAAGAGCGGGGAGGTGCATAAGCAAAGAGGGGAGGTCTTTGGGTCCAAGGGTGAAGATCTCATCGATATGTTTGTTGTGCTGAAGGACTTGGAATCCGATGTCTGAGGTTAAGACGGCGATGTAGCTTTCGGGGAAAGACTGGCGAAGAGCGCGGATCGCGGGGGTTCCCCAGAGGGTATCGCCGAGACCTGTTGTCGATACGATGAGGAAGCGGCTTAAGGGGCCGATGTGAGTGGGTCCTGTCGGCGCAGGGTTTAGGGCCCAGAGGAGAGCTCGGATAGTCGCATTTTTCCAGTTCATCTATAGGGCATTATAAAGAAGAAGAGAGAAAATGCAAGCCTTCACCTTTTAACTTTATGGCCGGTGAGGTTGCTCAGTCCGTCGTAGGCGGCGTACTTGTAGAGCTCGTGGAGGGAGGGGAAGTTGATCACGGTACCAATGAGATCGAAGAGGGATTTTTTCTCTTCGACGAGGGCGAGACCAAAGTGGATGATCTCGGTGGCGATGTTGCCGATCACGTGAACCCCTAAAATTGTTTGATGCTCTTTTTCAAAGATGAGCTTTAAAAATCCTCCTTTGGCTCCCATGATTTTCCCGCGAACCATATCGGAGTAGCGGGCTTTGCCGGTGAGGTAGTCGAGTTTTTGCTCTTTGGCTTCGTCTTCGGTGACGCCGACCATGGAGACTTCAGGGACGGTGTAGATCCCGTAAGGGAAGAAGGAGGGGAGGTGGTCGAGGTCTTTGGTTTGGAAGATGTGGGCAACGGCTACCCGTCCTTGATCCATGCTGGTGCTAGCGAGGGCGGGGAAGCCGATGGCATCGCCGACGGCGTAGATGTGTGGGACGTTGGTTTGATAGGTTTTATCGACGAGGATGGTCTCTCTTTTGCCCATTTCTACGCCGGCATTTTCGCAGTGAAGGGCAGCGGTGTTGCCGCTGCGCCCTGCGGCAAAGAGGAACATATCAACCTCAATCTTTTCTCCGCTTTCGAGGGAGATTTGAATCATCTCTTCATCGGTTTTGGGGACGGTGATCTCTTTGATGCTTGTATTGAAGAGGATGCTCACACCACTTTCATCCATCTGTTTGACGAGGGCATCGGATACTTCAGTATCGAGAAAGGGGAGGATCTTGTCTCTGTTGTTGACGAGGTGGACCTTTGTTCCCATTGTCGAGAAGATCGTTGTGTACTCACAGCCGATCACTCCGGCGCCGACAACGCAGAGGGACTTGGGAAATCTCGTGATCTCTAGGATGGTGTCGGAGTCGTGGATCCTTTTGCCGTCGAAGGGGATGTCGGGAGGGTGATAGGGGTAGGAGCCAGGGGCGAGGATGATCGCCTCTCCTCTGATTTTTTCTTCTTTAGTCTCGCTGGTGATTTTGATGGTGTGGGCATCTTCGAAAGAGCCGACCCCATGGTAGATGTCGACTTTATGGAGCTTGAGGTTCTCTTCGACTGCGTCTCCTTCTTCTTGGCTGACGCGGTTTTTTCTGAACATGAAGTCTTCGACGGAAGCCTCATGGCGCAGGTCCCGGTCGATGCCGTAGAGTCCCTTCTCGTATTTGCCCGAGAAATAGAGGGCGGTTTCTTTGAGGGTTTTAGAGGGGATGGTCCCGGTCACCACTTCTGCTCCGCCGAATTTTTCTTCTTTTTCGACGATGGCGACGCGATGGCCAAAGTAGGCAGCTTTAACAGCTGCTTTTTCTCCGCCGGGCCCAGTTCCTATGACAATGAGGTCGTAATTCTTCATATTAATCTATTTCGCATGCTAAAAGAAAATAGAACTTTGGGAAAGGAAAAAATGAGCAAGAATGCAAACGGCCAATTTCAGGTAGACTCTCTTGTCCACAAGGTGAAGCACTATCTGATCACGACGATGGGGGTTACGCTAGAGGAAGCCAGTGATGCGGAGGTCTTCCAGGCTTTTTCTCTGACGCTGCGTGAAGAGGTGATGATCAACTGGACGGCGACGATCCATACGATGAATAGTCAGCACCCGAGAACGCTGTACTATTTATGTATGGAGTATCTGCCCGGGCGCCTTCTTGGGAATAATGTCTCGAATATTCATGCAGAGGACATAGTTCACGCTGTGATGCAAAAGCTGGATCGGGACTATGGAAAGCTGCAGAGGATTGAGCACGACCCTGCTTTGGGGAATGGAGGGCTAGGGCGTCTGGCTTCCTGTTTGCTCGATTCTCTGGCAACGCAGCAATATCCAGCGATGGGGTATGGACTTCGGTACCACTATGGGATTTTTGAGCAGGAGGTTTGGGACGGGGTGCAGGTGGAGCGGCCAGAAAACTGGCTGCGGAGCATCAACCCTTGGGAGTTCCGTAGAGACATCCACTCGGTGAATGTCCTCTACTCAGGGCGAGCCATCTCCATGGAAAATGAAAAGGGAGTAGAGGTATACGATCTGGCCGACCATGAGGTTGTGCGAGCTCTATCTTATGACATTCCGATCATTGGGTATCGAGAGACACCCGATTTTTCTGTGTTGTCCTTGCGCCTTTGGACGACGAAGGAGTCTCCTCGTAATTTTCAGCTGCAGAGGTACAATGCAGGTTTTCTCGATCAGGCCGCAGAGAACACCACTTTGACCGATGTCCTCTATCCCAATGATAACAATGAGATGGGGAAAAGGGTCCGGCTGAAGCAGGAGTACCTGCTTGCAGCGGCATCGGTGGGGGATATCGTTGCGACGTTCATGAAGAATGTCGGGGATATGAGTCTTTTTGCCGATAAGGTGCGCATCCATATCAACGACACCCACCCCGCTTTGGCGATCGCTGAGCTGATGCATATTCTTCTGAAGGAACATCACTTTGGATGGGGAGAGGCGTTTGAGGTGGTGAAGACTTGTTGTAACTACACGAACCACACCGTCCTTCGCGAGGCACTAGAAGAGTGGAACGAGACTAGGGTGGCGCAGCTCCTCCCCAGGCAATATCAGATCATTCAGAGGCTCAACTACGAGTTTTGTCAGAAGGTGAGAGAGCAGTATCCGGGTGATGAAGAGAGACTCCGTAGAATGTCAATCATCGAGGGGGGGCAGATCAAGATGGCTCATCTCGCGATCTACGGCACTCATCGGATCAATGGGGTAGCTGCTTTGCATTCGGAGATCCTCAAACAGGATATCTTCCGCGATTTTTATGAGATGTACCCCGATCGATTTGTGAGTGTGACAAATGGAGTGACGCAAAGGCGGTGGATCAATCACTGCAACCCCCTATTGTCTCACTTCATATCGAAGAGAATAGGGAAGGGGTGGATCACCGATCTCAAGCAGATCGAAGAGCTCTCGAAGTTTGCCTCTGATCGGGACTGCCAAGAGGAGTTCCTCGAGGTGAAAAGAGCAAATAAACAGGCCTTTAGTGAATTTCTCGAGGTGGAAAATCCTCTGCGGGATGCACATGGGCAGGTGGTATGCTCGTGCGGGGTTTTTGGCCCAGAGGCCCTCTTTGATGTGCAGATCAAGAGGATTCATGAGTATAAACGACAGCTCATGAATGTCCTTCACGCAATCATGCTCTATCACGAGCTTAGTGAAAACCCCGAGTCCCGGTCTGTTAAGCGAATGGTTGTGATTGGGGGGAAGGCAGCTCCGGGTTATATCCTTGCTAAGAACATCATCCGGCTCATCTTTTGTCTGGGGAAAAAGGTCGCTGCCGATCCAAATGCCAGTGAGAAACTCCGGGTGGTCTACTATGAGAACTACAATGCCACTAGAGCGGAGAAGATCATACCCGCTGTCGATCTCTCTGAGCAGATCTCTTGCGCCGGGATGGAGGCTTCAGGGACTGGGAATATGAAGATGGCGATGAACGGAGCGCTGACAATTGGAACCGAGGATGGGGCGAGTATTGAGATGCATCATGAGATCACCGATCAGTGGTGGCCATTTGGGTTTGGTCGATCAGCAGAAGAGAACCGGAAGATGCATCTTGAGAAGAGCTACGATCCGAAAAAGATATATGAAAGCAATGAAAAGATCCGCCGGGCGGTCGATGCCTTGCAAGATCGGAGCATAGCAGAGACAGAAGAGGAGCATGAAGCATTCCTCTCCCTTTACCACTCTTTGTTAGATCCACGAGGGGAGGAGATGGCAGACCGGTATTTTGTGTTGAATGATTTGCCCACTTATTACGAGACGCAAAAAAAAGTAGAGGAGCTCTATCAGCAGCCAAATGCATGGGCAGAGTGTGCGATCCAAAACATCGCGCATATGAATCGCTTCTCTACCGATGAATCGATCCACAACTATGCAAACCTCGTCTGGGGCCTTCTTCCCTGCCCAGTAGATCCGAAGGAGCTAGAGAAGGTCCGCCAGCAGTATGCGCAACACGACAAGTGTCGTATCTTCTAGAGGACAGTTTGAAGGAGCTGTTCGATCTTTTCTTCGAGGTCTGGAGGGGGATCCCCATCTGGAGAGAGTCCCCACTTGATGAGGAGCTTTTCGTAAACGCCTTTCTTCTTTAACTTCGTCAGACCTCTCTTGAATTTCTTCATCAGCGCTGGGTGGGCGTCTTTTAACGTGATGAGGCGAAGGCCCTCATCATCGAGAGGAAGTGAGGCGATCTTGAGCTCTTTTCTATAAAGGTTTCGTATGTATTTTTGAGCAATGAGGATGCCGACAACAGCAGCTTCGACTTCCCCAAGATAGAGTTTTTTTAAGGCGATGGGGATGGAGGGGAAGTTGTGGATGATCAGGCCAGGCACAGGTTGAAGAAGGAGCTGGGCATTGGAGCCGGTGACGATTCCGATCTCTTTATTGGCGAGCTTTCTGAGTCCGAAGATTTTCGATTTGAAGGGTGCGACGATGACGGGGCCCGACTTGAGGTAACGGGGGGAGAATGAGAATTCCTTGAGGTGGAAGTTGTAGGGGCGCATGGAAGAGAGGATGGCAGCTGTTTTTTTTCCGCGAAGACCCCAGATGAGGTTGTCCCAAGAGACCGTGGCAATAGCGAGTGGGAGCTTTTCTTGTTTTCCAATAGTGGAAAGGAGCTCGATTGAGAAGGCGAGAACATTTCTCTCTTGGCCATCGAGCTGCATGGGATACCAGGAAGGGTCGATCCCGATCTCATAGGTAGATGAAGATTTTTGGCATGAACTTACTAAGAGAAGAGAGGAGAGGAGTATAAAAGGTAATTTCCACTTGCAAGCCATATAGCTGCATACTAGAAATTACCCCGACTTATGACAAGACTTTTTTTAAACTGGGGCTGCTTCGTTGATTGCGGTCTTCGCCTTAGCAAACTGCTCTCGGGTTGCAGCGAAGTTTGCGACGAGCGCCTTGCCGTATGCTGGGTCTGCAAGAAGCGTTTCCAGCTTTTCACAAAAGATTTTTGCCAAGCGGTAATCATTTTTGATGATTTCTTTTCGCACTTGTTTGATGAAGTCTTTTGCTCCAGTCTCCATGAACTTCTGAGCGCCTGCTCTGAAGGCGATAGAGAGATCGACTCCTTCTAACCCATAATTATCCTGATTTGCTGAAGTAAAGAGGGAAATCAAAGTAAAGGGTACCCAGCCCTTATCCTCGCCCGTACTATTATCGATGAGTTTGCTATAGAGCTCATGGTTCTTAAGCGCCTCGGGGAGTTCATCGGGGTTATTAACCAGGAGAGCTTTGAATTCTTCTTCGGTACTAAAGCTACCTCTTTCAATCGCTTTTTGAACGCGAGTGAAGAGGTTCGCAAACTTTGTAGGTTCCTTTTTCAAATTGTCAGCAAGTTCGGGAATGAGTGTATCAAGAACTAAGAGTAAGTCTTGATGAGCTGAATTGATCCCTTCGTGATTAATGTCCTTTCCAGCTCCGATTAACTTAAGGTGTTCCTTAGCAGTTGTTGCAAATGTTGTCAGAGCATCTCCTAGACAAGCGACAAGAGCCTCTTTGATTGCTTTTTCAATTCCACCTCCTTCGGTGAGGACAGGATCATCTGTGCTTTCTTTTCTTCCGACTAAACCGAGGATGTCGATGAATCGGCTGATCCCATCGAGGATAGTTCCTTCACCAGCAAGAAATTTGCGAACGTCTTCATTCTTAGCGATTGCTGCAGAAAATCTGTTGAATTCTTTCGGGTTCTCAGAGAGGAGTTCTAAAAATCCAGCTGGGTTTGCGAGAAATTCATCAATGAGCGTACTTGTCTTAGCAACATATTTATTGATGAATTCTGTTGCCTTTTCTTCTGGGTTTTTTAATAGGGCTTGAAGAGTGGGGGGCTGAGTATTTGGAGCTGCACTTTGACTTTGCTTTGAGCTGCCGCAGAAAAAGAAGTAGATTATTCTAAAGGGCCAAGTAACGAGGCTCCATACAGTTTGGAAGACCCATTTGAATGGGTAGACAACTTTCGAAAAAATGCTCGATTTAGGAGCGTCCTCATGCTGCTGAAGAGTGCTTTGCTGCTGGGGAGCTCCTTTTGGATTTGCTTTAGGGGCTTTCTCAACAGTAGCAGGATCAAGAGTTTTGGTTTCTGGGGCTGGTTGTGTGGATGTTATACTCATCATTTTCTCCTTTTTTTCTCAAATTCTGGTGGAAGGGTAAAGCTAGGAAATGGTTTTAAGCAAGACAAAAATTGAGAACATGGCTCAAGAATCATATTGGCTCTGACTTAATATCTCTGCCGGAATTTTCAGAAGGAGGAGTATTTTGCCATGTGCCTGAGTAGGCATCAAAACTTAAGAATTTTCAGATTTCGGTTATTTTTAAGCGCTTCAGGCAGGTGTTTGACGTCGCGATCATCGAGATAAAGCTCTTTTAGGGAAGTTAAATGCCCAATAGAAGCAAAATGCTCAATAGGGGGTGGAGAATTCATGAACACGTTGCTGTAACTAAGATCGAGGATTTCTAGAGAAGTTAGGAGGCTGATGGAACTTGGAAGTTTTGATAGGGGGTTATAATCGAGATGTAATTCTTTCAAAGAGGTTAAGAGACCAATGGAAGTTTGAATTACTTTGAAATTGTTATGACTGAGATTTAAGATCTCTAAAGAGGTTAAGTGGCCGATGGTATTTGGAACTTCCTCGAGAGCATTATCACTGAGATTTAATTTTCGTAGAGAGACTAACTTCCCGATCGAGCCTGGAATTTCCTTGAGACGGTTGTTATTGAGTTTGAGTTCAGTCAGAGAGGTTAAGTTGCCGATCGAGTCTGAAATTTCCTTGAGATGATTGTTATTGAGTTCGAGTCTTGTCAAAGAGATTAAGCTGCTGATCGAGTCTGGAATTTTCTCGAGTTTGTTGTTGTCGAGAAAAAGCCAAGTAAGAGAGATTAATTGGCTGATGCAGGTAGGAAATTCCCTGATGTTATTGTTTCTGAGATCGAAATGGTCTAGACCGGTTAACTCGCCGATGAAGGAAGGAATTTGGCTGAGGTTATTGCTGAACAGCTGGAGCAAGCTGATTTTTTCTTGCAGCCATGTTTTACTCCTTTGAAACAGATTTTCTAGCCCTTCTAAACTCTTCCCATCATCTCCCTTAATCTCTGATCTAACTGCCTTAGCTAATTCCGAGCAGACAACGTATGCATCCCTATGTTCGACTATTTTTTCCAATTCATATATCTGCTTTGTGTTTTTTATTTTTCCTGAAATTTTGGCTTTATCAGGAAGAATTTCCGTGTACTCAATTAGGCGAGCAATTTGTGATCGGACTTGTTCCTCAATGGGTGGTGGTTTACTAGATCGAGGAACCCATGCAAAAGTGGAAGTACGAATGTAAATTCCAATGCGCCAGGCAAAGGCTTTCCAAAAGCTAGAGTCATTACAGATCCTCTGCCAATCTCTACAGACTAAAGAAACAGGGACTTTTTCTTCAGGTGTTAGGAGATGGAAGATTTTGAGAAGAAGTTCGTCGGGCAAGCAGCGAATTCCTTCAGTTTTGGCCAGATCGTGGTAGGAAATCGAATTGCTTATTGTGAATGAACTCGTTGATTGTGTAGACAATTCAAAACCTATATTTTTTAACTTATTGTATAGTATGTTTTATTAGTTGTCAAAAACCCTGTGGGTGTCAACTAGAACTGACCACATATAGAAAGACCTCTGGGTTCTGAATCAACGATCTCTGGAGAGTTTTTCGAGATGGGAGTTAGCCTAAGATCGTGCGGAGGAGGAGGAAGCAAACGATGCTTATGAGGGCACTGGCGGGGATGGTGATCACCCAGGTGATGGCGATGTCTTTGACAATGCGCAAGTTGATAGCTTGAATACCCCGGGCGAGGCCGACGCCGAGAACGGCTCCGACGAGGCAGTGGGTTGTCGAAATGGGAAACCCCAATTTGGAGGCGAGCAAGATGGTGATTGCCGCACCAAATTCGGCAGAAAAGCCTCGGGTTGGAGTGAGCTTGGTGATTTTTTTTCCGATGGTTTCGATCACCCGCCATCCCCATGTTGCAAGACCGATCACGATCCCAAGACCACCGAAGGCGAGGAGCCAGGAGGGGATGGGAGCTGCATTTGTGAGGATCCCATGCTTGATGGTGCTGAGGACCGAGGCAATAGGGGCAATTGCATTCGCAACATCATTGGCGCCATGGGCGAAGGCGATGAAGCAGGCGCTGATGATCTGCATAGGGGCAAAGGCCTTTTCGACTAAATTGTACTCGGAAGTGCGTTCGGGAAAGTGCGTTTTTTCTCGCATGGCATGTTTGATCTCATGCATCTCTTCGAGGATTTGGGTGATTTTTTTGTTGGTCTCGTCGATCGGTCCTGTGCGAACGCGGCGGAGGTGCTTGATCGCCTTTTCCAGGCTGATGAGTGTTTGGGGAAGGGTGACTGAAGCGGGTTGGAGCGCTGTTGTCGGGGTAGGGATGCGGCGTACGACTAGGAAACCGATCCCAGAGGCAATGCCACCGATCGCAATGCTGCAGGCCATCGCTGTCCCGAAGGAGAGGGTGAGATTGATCCGGCCGAGTCCATTGAAAATGAGACTTAAGGAAAAAGTGAGAAAGACGAGAAAGAGGAGGACCGGGAGAAAACGTTTGGTCGCGATGATAGGATTTAGGGCAAAGAGCACTCGACGTTGGAGGAGGCTAAAAATGAAGAAGGCGATCAGGCCGCTGATAAGAGGGGAGAGGACCCAGCTGAGAGCAATTGAGCCGATCATTCCCCATTCGATTCCCCCAAATCCGAGAGAGAGAGCGCCAAATCCTAGGATGGCGCCGACAATCGCATGTGTTGTTGAGACAGGTAGTCCAAAATACGAGGCGAGTTGAAGCCAGATACCCGTTCCCAGAAGGGCGCCGCACATTCCGAAGATGAGTGTTTGGGGATCGCCTGCGAATTGGGTGATATCGATCAGGTCTCGCTGCATCGTCTCAGAAACGTTACCCCCGATGAAAAACGCACCGGAGAACTCCAAAACCGCTGCGATAAGAACTGCTTTGCGCAGCGTTAGGGCTCCGGTGCCGACCGAGGTTCCCATGGCGTTGGAGACGTCGTTGGCTCCAATATTCCAGGCCATGTAAAACCCGACGAGCAAGACGAGAATTTGGAGGAGGAGATTGATGTCCATTATTTTAGTTCAAGCACCATGCGAATTCGGTTGGCAAGTTTTTCGGAGAGGTCGGCGATAGAGCCTAATGATTCAACGAGTTGGAGCCAATGTGCAAATGCAGGTGGAGATAAGGTGTCACCCTCGGTAAAGAGCTTTTTCAGGAGGGCGGTTTTCTGTTTCTTTGCGATGTGTTCTTTGAAGGCCGTCTCTTCAACCATCGTTTTAACTTTTTGTGCTTCAATCCCACCAAAAGAGGATTCAAGGAGCTCATCGATCTCTGCGATGATCCCTTTTGCGTCCCAGAAGACCTCTACACTTTTTGAAAAAAGGGAGGTGAGCTCTTCGTAGAAAGCATCGATTCCTTCGAGAGGGCGAAGCGTTAGGGTGATGCCGATATCTTCTGTGAGATCGGCAATCGAATCTTGGATCGCGAGAATTTCTAAGAAATGTCCGCGATCGATGGGCATGAAAATGCTTTTGGGAAGGTGGTTGCGGATGTCGTTTTTGGTGAGATCAGCTTCATGCTCGAGTTGAGAGAGGTCATCAGAGAGGCGGGAAATTTTTTCTGAATCACTAGCAGCAAGGGTGTCGAAAATCTTGGTGAGTTTTTCAACACAACTCGCGACCTTATTCATATGGGATTGTAGTGGAGCAAAGGGGGATTTTCCAAAGAGTCTAGCGATCGTTAGCATAACAATTTATAGTCTATGTGAACGTCCTTTTTTACACCAATAGACAATTAAGTCGAGGAGCGCGAGGATTTCAAGAGGGCTGTTTTTTCTTCTTCGGTGATTTCTCGGTAGTTCCCCTCGGGGATGTTGCCAAGACGCAGTGAGCCGATCCGGATGCGAGAAAGAGAAAGGATTTTTAGCCCGGCTTTTTGGACGAGGACCCGTACTTCTCGTTTTTTTCCTTCTTTGACGATAATTTTAAGGGTTCCTCTACGTACTTTTTTACAGCTGATGGGCTGAACAAAGAACCCCTCTACCATCCCACCCTTAGAGATCCGAACGAGGTGCTCATGGGTGATTTCTTGCTGTGTTTTGACGAGATATTCCTTTTCGATGTCGAAGCTTGGGTGGATCACCTTTTGAGAGAAGTGGCCGTCGTTGGTGACGAGAAGAAGACCAGTGGTATCCCGGTCGAGGCGTCCGACTGTGAATAGGCGCTTGTCGTTTGGGAAAAGATCGATGACGAGCTTTTTTCTCTCCATTGGCTTGTTGCTGCAGATGTAGCCACTTGGTTTATTGAGGATATAGCAAACTTTTGCTTCCTCAAAGGCAATTCTTCGATCCTCGACGCGGACATCATCCGAGATGAGATCGACATGGGTCTCGGGCTTGAGGATGACCTTTCCATTGACCGTGACCTTGCCCTCGAAAATGAGGCTTTCGCAGCCTCGTCGAGAGGCAATCCCAGCACTGGCTAAAACTTTGCTTAAACGCTTTTTTTCCATAGAAGCAGGATAGTGCATTTCCAAGTAAAATTCAAGGGGGACTTGTATAAAGTTTTTTTTATTCAACGTCTCTATATAATGGGCGTAAATAGCTAAGGAGAACCATGACGAAACTCGCGCAGTTGATCCTTCTCAGGCATGGGCAGTCTCAGTGGAATAAAGAAAATCTTTTCACCGGATGGGTCGACATTCCTCTCTCTGAAGAGGGGATCCAAGAGGCGATGGATGCAGGGAAAAAAATCGCCGACATCCCGATTGATGTGATTTTTGTCTCGTCTCTGATTCGGGCACAGATGACAGCGATGATTGCGATGAGTGTTCACAAAGGGGGGCGGGTCCCTGTTGTTCTTCATACGGGTGAAGGGAAACTCGATGAATGGGCGAAAATCCACAATCCGACAGCTGCCCAGAGGACGATTCCTGTGATCGAAGCTTGGGAGCTCAATGAGCGGATGTATGGAGATCTCCAAGGGCTAAACAAGCGGGAGACGATGGACAAGTATGGAGAGGAACAGGTTCATATCTGGCGAAGGAGCTATGACACCCCTCCTCCAAATGGAGAGTGTCTAGCTGATACAGCTGCCCGTGCGATTCCCTATTTTCAGGAGATGATTGTCCCTCATTTAGCCAGTGGGCAAAATGTATTCATATCAGCCCATGGCAACTCTTTGCGATCGATCATCATGCAGCTCGATAATCTCTCTAAGGAAGAGGTGCTCAAGTTAGAACTCGCGACCGGAGAGCCCGTTCTCTATTCCTATGAGACCGGCGCTTTTACAAAAGAGTCCGATGGCTGAGTGGATTTTTCTCGATCATTATGCTCGGACGAGGCCTTCAAAGAAGCTCATCGAAGAGATGGGGCGCTTGCAGCTGCAGCACTGGATGGAGCTAGGAGAGAAGAAGGGAGCTGTTAAGCAGGAGCTTTGCGAAGCCATAGGGGCGCAAGATCACTCTCTCTATCTCTCTTCGGGGAGCTCTGAGGGTAGCTTTCAGGTTTTGTTTGCCCATTATGCCGATTCAATTCGGGAAAGCGGCAGGACCCACATCCTTACATTAGAGACTGAATGTTCACCGATTGCTAAAACGATCAAGACCCTTGAGAAATTTGAGGTTAAGGGAAAAGCCCTGCCGGTCAATGCTCAGGGGCAACTGACAAGGCAAGCACTCACGGAAGCGGTGCGCCCCCGTAGTAGTATGCTCAGTTTTTCTTTAGCCCATCCCTTGACAGGAGTGATCCAGCCCGCTGCCGATCTGATTGAGGTGTGCAGAGAGCATGAGATTCGGGTGCACCTCGATATCGGTTCAGCCCTTGGGAAATTTGCGTTTTGGACCTGTCTTTTTGATGCTGATTTTTTCACCTTTGATGGAGCGCTGCTCCACCTTCCCGAGGGGATCGGAGGGATCACTGTAAAGGAGGGAGGGCTCACTCCCACTCTTAGAAAAACCCTGAAAGAAGGGTCTCTTGCACAGGTGAGCGGATTGCTTTTGGGCGTTCAGGCTGCGCAGGAACAGATCGATCACTATGCGATGGAGGTTGCCCGCCTGCGCGATATCTTTGAAGAGAAGATGTCATCTCTTGCTGCAACCCTTTTTTTTCAAGAGGTGGATCGCTTAGCAAACTGTTCCGTGATCGCATTTGAGGGAGTTCACAGTGAGCAGCTCCTCTTTCACTTAGAGCGGAAAGGGGTGTTTGCCACGACGGGGGAAGGGGCGCTCGCCCATGTGATGAAAGCCTGCGGCGTAAGAGGATCTCTTGCGCATGCGGCAGTGAGTTTCATCCTCTCGGATGAGACGACAGAAGAGGAAGTGCTCCGGACCTGCGCAGTGATCGAAGAGGTCCTCAAAGAGGAACTAGCTCATGTCCTTTAGTCAAAAGCTTAAAAGTCGCATTGCTTCGCCTAGAAGTTATGGCTCATTCATTCAAGAGGAAGCGGCCATGAAAAACTTCCGCCTTTGTATGGGGGAAGTGGGCAAGAAGGAGGAGGGTAACTGGCTTGTCCTTTATTTTCTTATCGATGAAGAGGATGGGGAAGTCGCCGATGCGAAGTTCCAGGTTTTTGGCCCCCCTGCTCTTGTTGGGGCTGCCGATATCTTAGCAGAGCTTGTGCTTCGGAAGAATTACCTCCAAGCGGCTCGCATCTCCGCCGATCTGATCGATAAACAAGTCCAAGATAAAGAGGGGAAGGCCGCCTTTCCAGAGGAGGCTGCTCCCTATTTGAACCTCGTTTTAGAGGCGGTCGATCTCATTAGCGATCAGTGCATGGATATCCCAATTGCTGATACCTATATCGCTCCACCGGAGATGGTGGAAGGGGAGCGGCAGGTTTATCCGAACTGGGAGACTCTTTCTGATGAGCAGAAAAAGGGAGTGATAATAGAGGTGATGGATAAGGAAGTGCGCCCGTATGTCGAGCTGGATGCTGGGGGAGTTGAGGTGCTCAAAATTGAAGAGAACAGGGTGACCATTGCCTATAGCGGCAACTGCACTTCGTGCTTTTCTGCGACAGGAGCCACTTTAGATGCCATCGGTAGCATCTTGCGAAACAAAATCTTTCCCGACCTGATGGTCATCCCGGACATGAGCCTTTTGCAATAATATGATTCGATCTTACGCCCTTCACCTGGCAGAAGAATCTGGGGCCATTTCCTTGTGAACACTTTTTTTACTAAGTACTAGATTCTGCTTCCCCGACCAATTGCGAGGGATCTCGGCGCCGATGATGCTGACGATTTTTGCTGCGATAGTTGCTCCGCTCTCTGCGCAAGCTTCGAGCGGCTGCTTTTCTAGCAGTCCGTGAAGAAAGCCGGCAATGAAGAGGTCGCCAGCGCCTGTGGCATCGACAAGTTGCGCTTGCTGTGCTCGAAATGACAGTGTTTTCTTTTTTGTCGCGATATACCCCCCTTGCGCCCCATCGGTAACGACAACGATCCGACAAATTTCGGAGAGTTTTTTTGCCGCTTCTTGAGGGGGAAGACCGGTGAGTTCAAGGCTCTCTTCCCGATTACAGAAGAGGATATCGATCTTCTCTTCGAGGAGGGAGAGGAGAGGCTCTTTAAATTCCCTCACAAGCTCGAAGCAGCCGAGGTCCATGGAGATCACAGTGTCTTTTTCTTTTGCAATGGAGATGATTTTATGCAGGAAAGAGAGACTGGGAAGTTGGTACCCCTCGACATGAAAAATTTTTGCGTCATCAAAGATCGATGGTTCAAAGGTAAAATCAGGGAAGGTGATGAGATCGCCAAGATGGGTACGCATCGTGCGCTCTCCATCGGGGGTGATCATGCAGACGACTCTTCCTACAGGTCCAGTGAACTCGGCGAAGTGAGGAGAAACTCCATACTCCTTTAAATTTTTTATGTAGAACTCTGACTGAGGACAGTCGCCGATCCTTCCTATAATTCCACAATCATGTCCTAAGAGAGCCAATCCTTTGAGGGTATTGGGAGCGCTGCCGCCAGCTTGAATGATCTCGGCATCTTTTGTCAGCGTTTGGAAGGTCTTTAGGTCGACCGGATTCATCCCCCCCTTTTCCCCTTCAATGGAAGAGAGGATCTTTTCATCAACGAAAGTGATGTAATCGACGATGGCATTGCCGTAACTCACAACTTCATGACAGTAGATAGGAAAAGAAAAACCGATAAAACATAGACAAATGAGTAGACACTTCATTGGGGCCTCAACGTAAAAATTTCAGCAGAATAAAGCTTGCGAATTGTGCCATCGGTTTTTTTAATTTGCAACTCTCCTGTGTCTGTGAGTCCAAGAAAAAGGCCTGTGATCGTCTCTTCGCCCACTTTGCAGCTGATCTTTTCCCCTTTATAGAGGAGACGCTTTTCGAACTCTTGTCGAAAAGGAGCAAAGCCTTCCCTTTGGAGAAGGGAAAGATCGGCTGTGAAGCGGGAGATGATCTCTTTTTTTAGAAGGTTGAGATCCCACTCCCCAGGAGCAATCTCGGCAAGAGAGGTGGTCTTCTGGTCGATCTCTACTGAGGATTGGACATTCATGCCGAGGCCGATGATGACACCGAGTTGACTGTCTAAGGGGATCGTTTCGGCCAGAGCTCCAGAGAACTTTGCCTCACCAATCATGAGGTCATTGGGCCATTTAATCTGGGGATGAATATTTTTTTCTTCTAAGAGCCTGCAGCACGAATAGATGAGGATTTGTGCTACATTTTGGATGAATGGAGCGTAACCGGGAAGAGTGAAAAAGAGGGACATGTGGAGGTTCCCTTTTTTTGATACCCATGTGGTTCCCTGTCTCCCGTGTCCACCTGTCTGCACCTCTGCTGAGATGCAGGTCATGTGGTTAGACCTAAGAGAATGGGCATTCTCTTTGGTCCAACGTTGTGTTGAGTCAAGAGAGGAAAAGTGAATGCATTGGACTTCCATAGAAGTAGCAGAGTATACTCCGCAAAAAAAGAAAAAAGCAAAATGTGGCAGCTTTCTCTTAGACGTCTTAACTTCCGATTGATCTTCCTCCTCTTTGTATTGATGGTGATCAGCTTGATGGTCCTCTCTTCCACGACAACCAGCAGTGTTGATCTGGAATGGGAGGGGATATTCACCCCTTTTGTAAAAAAACAGCTCCAATTTTTTGCCATAGGATGGATCTGTTTTTTTTCTTTGAGTGCAATGGACTATAACAAGCTCCGTGATTGGAACTGGCTCCTTTATGGAGGGATGGTCATAGCGCTCATTGGTCTTTTCTTCGTCCCTTCGATACAAAGTGTCCATCGGTGGTACCGCATTGGGGGGCTGACATTGCAGCCGTCAGAGTATGCGAAGCTGATTGTTGTGATTGCTCTCAGCGCATTTTTAGATCGCAAGGCGGGAAGAACACGCACCCTCTCTGTTATGCTTCAGGCTTTGGGCATCATTCTTCTTCCATTCCTACTCATTTTGAAACAGCCCGATCTGGGAACAGCACTTGTTCTCTTCCCGATTGCCCTTATCCTCTTTTATTTTGGGGGAATAAAAAAAAGAGTCATTGTTTTTTTGGGAGGGGTTGCTCTGGTTTGTGTCACCTTTGTGAGTCTTCTTTTTTTAGGGGTGGTTGATCACGAGAGCTTTCGTCCCATTGCGACACAGGTGATCAAAGACTACCAATATGAGCGGCTTAATCCCAATACCTATCATCAGAAGGCGGCTCAAACGGCCATTGCCCTCGGTGGGCTCAAAGGATGCGGCTGGCATCAGAGTGAATACACCAAGCGGCAATGGCTACCGGCAGCCCATACCGATTCAGTGTTTGCCGCTTATGCAGAGGAGTTTGGCCTTTTAGGTGTCCTCTTTCTTCTCGCGGTGTTTTTTAGCTTGATCTATGTGAGCTTTCAGGTAACGGCGGTTGCAAAGGACCGTTTTGGGAGGCTTTTGTCCGCGGGGATTGCTATCTATTTGGGAATACATATGCTAGTGAATTTAGGGATGATGTGCGGGTACCTGCCCATCACAGGAGTTCCCTTAGTATTGATCTCCTATGGAGGCTCGTCAACGGTTGCGACGATGAGCGCTCTGGGAGTTTTGCAGAGTATCTATAGTAGAAGGTATATGTTTTGAATAAGCATTCATTTCTTTTCACTCCCAAATGTTGGCTAGGGGATGGAAAAATACAACTCTCCATGGTCGAAGAGGAGCTCAGTTTCTATACCAGTTGGGACTTAGAAGAGGCGGATCCCGATGGGAAGATCATCGCTACTCAAGAGGTACAGATTCAGGGAATGAACGATAGTATGCAGAATCAGTTTTGTATCACAGATAGGACTCCCTCTCAGTTTAGTATCGAGCTGGAGAATGCCACTCTTGGGACAATCACTGGAAAAGGGGTGATCAAAGATACCCTCATCGCGTGGGAATTTCGTCAGCCAGAACTCGGCTTCGAAGGATTTGAATTCTACGAGCTCCAAAAAGATGGCTCTTATCTTATGCGCGCTGAGTATGCAACACCTGATCAGTTCCGTACGGTGATACGAGGTAGACTTTGGGAAAAAGAAGCATGAAGAAGGGCTTTTTCATTTTTCTTGTCTGTCTTCTTTGGGTAGCCACTCTCCCTGCAATGATGACAAAGCAAAACTACGTGGAAGTCATGCTGGGAATGACAGTTCCAGAAGTGACTAGAATAGTGGGAGAGCCCTATGCCGTTCACGACTTAGGAGATGGGGTTCAGGAATACCAGTACATTGAGCGATTCTCAATGAATAACGAGCTCCTCTACGAAACCCACTACATCCTCACCGTGGTCAATGGCCAGGTTGTGAATAAGCGAACCTGCAATGAGTACAGACCCCCCTATGATCGGATGTACCAGGCAGATCCCAACTACCCGAGTTTCCCTTAAGACTTTCAGAAGAGATCGGGGATTTGCAAAAAAATTCTTTTCCATCTATCTATTGAAGTATGGACCAGAAAGAAGAATTTGAGCGTTCTGAGCCTAAAGGGGATTTTCCCCCGAAGGAGCCAGTAGAGCCCTTTTTTGAAGGGGAGCTGTTCGAGCCAAGCCGTACCCCTAAGGCTCCTTCTGTGAAGGGATTGCATGTTCCCAAAGAAGGGGTGACAAAAGAAGATCTTGAGACTTTCCTAATTGAGCTGAAGCCAATTGTTGCAGATATGGATAAGCTCACTAGAGAGGACCAACACCTTATAGCGAGTATTTTGCAAGAGGTGAAAAACAAGATGCATGCGTCTGGGGACTTTTCAGAGGAAGAGACCCATCTTTTTGAACATATCACGGCGCATTTTAGCGAGCTTCTGACAAGAGGCGCTTCTCTAGACAAAGAGAAGGCTCTCAATGCGATCCGCACTCTCCAAGACAACTGTTAAGCTTTGATCTTGATATCCACACCGGCGGCGATGGGAAGGACCTTGAGCTTGTCGATGGTATCCGGAGTTGGATTCAGGATGTCGAGCAGGCGGATGTGTGTGCGCATCTCAAACTGTTCACGAGATTTCTTGTGAACGTGGGGAGAGCGCAGGACAGTATAAATTTCCCTTTTTGTCGGAAGAGGGATAGGGCCTGCAACGCGTGCTCCAGTACTCTTTGCGGTTTCGACGATAGCTTTCGTAGCTCTGTCGAGGACACGTTGGTCGTAGCCCTTAAGGCGAATTCGAATTTTTTGTTTACTTTGCTTAGCCATAATCCTCTTTTCTTAGCGTTTTTTCCCTGAAACGACTTCTTCTTGAATTTTGCTCGGTACTTTCTCGAAATGGCTCGGCTCCATTACGTAGGTAGCTCGGCCAGATGAGAGAGAGCGGAGTTGTGTGGAGTAGCCAAACATCTCGCTCAAAGGAACCTCGGCATCGATCTCTACGACCCCTCCCTTTTGCGGTGTCTGTGCCATAATTCTTCCCCTTCTTCGGTTGAGATCGCCAATTACGTCTCCCATGAACCGATCGGGAGAGGTGACGACCACTTTCATGATCGGTTCGAGAAGAGTGGGATTACATTTCTGAGCGGCTTCTTTTAGTGCCATCGATCCGCAGATTCTAAAGGCCATCTCGCTTGAATCGACCTCGTGGTAAGATCCATAGACGATGGTAACCTTGACGTCAACCAAGTTATAGCCGGCAAGAACTCCTGTATTGAGCCCGTCATTGACTCCTTTGATGACGGCGGGGATGTATTCTTTGGGGATCACACCACCGACGATCTTGCTGATAACCTCATTTCCTTTCCCTTTTTCATTGGGCTCAACTTCGAGAACGACGTGAGCGTATTGACCACGACCACCACTCTGCTTGACGTACTTTGTCTCGTGTTTGCAGGGTTTAGTGATGCTCTCTTTGTAGGAGACCTCTGGCTTCCCGACATTCGCTTCCACGCTGAATTCTCGCATCATCCGATCTCGGAGAATATCGAGGTGGAGCTCACCCATGCCTGCGATGATCGTTTGTCCGGTCTCTTCATCAGAAGAGACGCGGAAAGTGGGATCTTCCTCAGCAAGGGCAGAGAGTGCAACTGAGAGTTTTTCACGGTCTGCTTTTGATTTTGGCTCAATCGCCATTGAAATGACTGGTTCGGGGAACTCCATTTTTTCAAGAAGTAGGGGGTTTCCTATTGCACAGAGGGTATCACCTGTTCCAGTGTATTTTAACCCGATACAAGCGGCAATATCTCCAGTGAAAAACCGGTCTTTGTCTTTTCTTTGATTCGCATGCATCTCGATGAGGCGGGAAACTCGCTCTTTTTTCCCTTTTGTCGTATTGAGAATGGTTGAGCCTTTTTCAAGGACACCTGAGTAGACGCGGACAAAGGTGAGTCGGCCTACATAGGGATCTGTCATCACTTTGAATGCGAGAGCAGAGAGAGGACTATCATCGGTCGGTTCTAGCTCCATCTCTTCGTCGGTATCAGCATTGAACCCCTTGATGGTCCCTCGATCGATGGGAGAAGGCATCCAGCGCACAATCGCATCGAGAAGGGGTTGTACTCCCTTGTTTTTGAAGGCTGAACCACAGAGGACAGGATTGAATTTATTTGTGACGACCCCTTTGCGGATGGCGGCATGGATTTCGTCTTCTGTAAGAGTATCGGGTGCTTCCAAAACCTTCATCATGAACTCTTCGTTCGATTCGTCGAGAGTAGCAAGCTCTTCGAGAAGAGTTTGGCGGAGTTCCTGACATTTTTCTAAGAGGTCTTCAGGGACATCGACGGTGTCGTATTTCGCTCCTAATGTTTCATCGAGGAAGAGGTAGCCTTTCATCGAGACGAGGTCAACCATGCCTTTGAAGTCTGCTTCAGCACCGATGGGGCAGTGGACGGGGATCGCGTTAGCTCCGAGCTTCTCTTTCATTGACTCGATAGCTGCGAAGAAGTCGGCTCCGACCCGGTCCATCTTGTTGATGAAGGCAATTCGGGGAACATCATAACGGGTTGCTTGACGCCAAACCGTTTCTGATTGGGGTTGCACACCGGCTACAGCATCAAAAACAGCGACAGAGCCGTCGAGAACGCGCAAGGAGCGCTCAACCTCGACAGTGAAGTCGACGTGTCCGGGAGTGTCGATGATGTTGATTTTGTGGCCATCCCAATAGACGGTAGTCGCAGCGGAAGTGATCGTGATGCCACGTTCTTTCTCTTGCTCCATGAAGTCCATGGTGGCAGCGCCTTCGTGAACCTCACCAATGCGGTGGAGACGGCCTGTGTAAAAAAGGATCCGTTCGGTCGTTGTGGTCTTTCCCGCATCGATATGGGCCATGATCCCAATATTGCGGACATTTTTTAGTTGATCGGATTCAGGTCTCTTTTGTGTTGCCATCTTCTTGGTCTGTTCCTTTAAAATTACCATTTGTAGTGAGCAAAAGCTCGGTTGGCTTCGGCCATTCTGTGTGTGTCGTCTTTTTTCTTGATCGTTGACCCTTGATTCTGGAAACAGTCAGAGAGCTCTGTGGCGAGGCCATCTTCCATTGAGCGGCCTACCTTTTCTCTGGAATAGCGGATAATCCAGCGCATAGCCATAGAGATGCGGCGTTCTGGGGAGATTTCGATGGGGACTTGGTAGGTCGCACCACCGATCCTGCGAGACTTCACCTCGAGGGTGGGTTTCGCATTTTCCAGGGCTCTATCGAAGGCTTCTAGAGGGTTTTCAACTGCTACTTTTTTTGCAAACTTCTCAATCGCATTGTAAACGATACGGCGAGCAAGTGATTTTCCCCCATCGAGCATCACCTTGTTGATGAACTTTGAGAGGGTAGTGCTGTTGTATTTTGGATCGGGATCTATTTCCCGTTTTTCTGCGCGTCTTCTACGTGACATGAGGAACCACTTACTCCTTATTTAGGCTTTTTGGAGCCGTATTTAGAGCGGCTCTGCTTGCGATCTTGTACAGCGGCGCAGTCGAGAGCTCCGCGAACGATGTGATAACGGACACCGGGAAGGTCTTTGACCCTACCGCCGCGAACGAGAACAATGCTGTGCTCTTGGAGATTGTGACCTTCTCCTCCAATATAGGCGATGATCTCTTGGCCGTTAGAGAGGCGGACCCATGCGACTTTTCGAAGGGCAGAGTTCGGCTTTTTCGGTGTTTTGGTCTTTACTTGTAAGCAAACTCCACGCCTTTGTGGGCACTTAACGAGAGCAGGGGATTTTTTTCGCCTTTTTTTAGGGCTTCGTCCCTGTTTGATCAGTTGATTGATTGTTGGCATCGTAGGCCATTCTCCTTCCGGTTACAAAATCAAATAGACCCACATGGAGTGGGAATAGGATAAACTATATATTGAGAGGGGATTTATTTGCAAAGGCAATCCCTCGCTCGAGAAATGCTCTAAAAAAACTTCGTGTAAATTTAAATTTTAGTTAGGTAAACAAGGGAAAAAGGGTGGTGGAATTTGTCTCTATATTGGTGCCGATGCGTTTCTAGAGCGTGTCTCTGTTTTTTTCTCTTCGTTCCCTGCGTTATTTGGTCAAACCCGACCCTGAAAACAAATGATGTTCGGACCACTTTTGATGAAATGCTCGATTTTCACGTCGAGCATGCATCGCTCAGCCCTCTGCTCATGCAAAGAGCACAAAAGATTTATCTTGAGCAGTTTGATTCATCAAAAATGTATTTGCTTGAGGATGAAGTAAAAGGGATTGAGTCACTCTCAGAGAAAAAAATTGAGAAAGGGATCGAGCGGTACAAGAAGAACGACCTGACCGACTTTATTGCCCTGAATGTCCTTGTAGAAAAGGCAGTTGAGAGGTCAAGGCGCTGGCGGGAAGAGATGCAAAAAGAGCTGATCCTCTCCACAGAGGGGCTCCAGCCCGTCCATGGAGAGACCTACCTTTCCTATGCAAAAAATCGGCAACAGCTCCGAAACCGAGTCAGAAAGCAGCTCATCCGGATCCTCTCAAAGGAAAAAGAGGAATCTACACAGCAGGCGTGGACACCGATGAAAAGAGAGAAGATTTTCTCATTTTGGGAGTCTCGGTTCAACCGAAGCGAAGAGAGGTATCTCTCTTCGAACAAGATTGGAGAACATCAGTTAGCGTATCACACACTCAAGGCCTTAGCTAAGAGCCTAGATGCCCATACCGCCTACTTCAGCCCAGAAGAAGCTCTTGAGATGCGAATCTCCCTCAATAAAGAGTTTTATGGAGTGGGCATCGCTCTGAAAGAGACGATTGATGGAGTGATGATCTCCAATTTGATCCCCGGTGGCCCTGCAGAAAAAAGTGGACAGGTGGAGATAGGGGATCAGATCATCGAGATCAATGGGAAAAGCGTGAAGGAGATGAGCTATTCGGAGATCCTTATCTCTCTAAAGGGAGATGGGAAGAGCGGACTCACCCTCAAACTCCTCTCAAGAGAGAGTGGAAAACAGAAAGAGGTCTTCCTCAAGCAGGAGAAAATCGAACTACTAGAAGAAAGACTCCAGTACACCTCCCACCCTTACGGCGATGGGCATATCGGAGTGCTCACTCTCTCCTCCTTTTACGAGGGGGAAAGCGCTGCGAGTGCTGAGGCGGATATGCGAGAGGCGCTCAAATCTCTCAAAAAAGCAGGTCCCCTTAAAGGAGTCATCCTCGATATGCGGGAGAATGCCGGGGGATTTCTCTCTCAGGCAGTCAAAGTAGCAGGTCTTTTCATTACCCGCGGTGTGGTCGTCATATCGAAATACTCTGATGGTGAGATCAAGTATTTACGCAACCTCGACGGGACACTCCATTTTGACGGTCCTCTGATTGTCCTCACATCAAAGGCATCGGCCTCAGCAGCCGAGATTGTCGCGCAGGCCTTGCAAGATTATGGAGCGGCGCTCATTGTCGGAGACCCCCACACCTATGGTAAGGGGACGATCCAGTACCAGACAGTGACTGATCCGCAGGCTAGAGTCTTTTACAAGGTGACAGTGGGGAGGTACTACACTGTCTCAGGGCGCTCGACGCAGATTGAGGGGGTGCAAGCCGATATCGTCGTTCCGACGATCTTTTCTCCTTATAAAATTGGGGAACGCTTTCTCGACTATCCCTTGACAAGTGACACAGTGGCTGCGGCGTATGTCGATCCGCTCACCGATGTCGACTTTCGAAATCGGATCTGGTTCCAGAAGAACTACCTGCCTAATCTCCATCAGCCACAAGACCGGTGGCAAAGGGCTCTTCCCACTCTACGGGCAAATAGTGAAAGACGGATAGAAAAGGACAAGAATTTCTCCCTCTTTCTCAAACAACAGGGAGAGAGAAAACGGCGCTCTCCCAGATCTTTCCAAAGGATTTGCAATCCCGCGTGGGGGCACGAGGATCTTCAAGTGGTCGAGGCCATCAACATCATGAAAGATCTCATCCTTTGTCAGAAGGATTCTGCGTAAAAAACCTCTGTACACGACAATTTTTTCCGCCCGCGGGAGAGCGAGGCAAAGCAAGATTGATTCGAACGCAGAAGGGAATAGCTTTAGCTATTGCCGACAAGGAGAATCAATATGGCGAAGTCGCAGCCTTATCCTGAAAGAGAAAAATTGTCGTGTACAGAGGTAAAAACCTCCTGCTTTTCTTATTGCAAGATATCGAAACGGTGCGTATCTTTATGGTCTTTGGCCAGATAGCTCAGTTGGTAGAGCAGAGGACTGAAAATCCTTGTGTCGCCGGTTCGATTCCGGCTCTGGCCACCATTTCTTACTTGATCCAAAGCGACTCCCTTCATTTAGACCTGTAGAATCCAAGACTCCGAATACTGGAGATAAAATTATTTATCCCATGATCGAATACTAGAAAGAAATAGTAAGTCAGATCTACATGACTTCATACTTTTACTCGTATTTCATGCTTTCATTTACTCGTATTTCGTGCAGAAAAGTACCTGGGCCAGTTTATTCCTGGTCTTGGCGAAGAAATCTCAGTCTATTGAGAAAAGATGATCCTTAAGATCCTTTAAGGTACATTTAGGTCAATCCAATTTAGCGGTCATATCGGCTATTCTTGAAGGAGCCCCGCCCAAGACACGCTGCAGAAGAAAATCATAAAGAAGATGGGGGAAACATGCGAATGCAAGAATATGGTGAAGAAGGCTTCATAGAATATTTAGCGAAACAGTTCCCCTGTCCTCCTCCCATTTTTGGAATAGGAGATGACTGCGGGGTGATTCCCGCTGACAATGAGAGTGTATGGCTGATTACCACTGATTCTCTTGTTGAAGGGGTCCATTTTTTGAAGGAGCAAATTTCACCTCAAAATTTGGGATACAAAGTAATAGCGGTAAATGTCAGTGACATTGCAGCGATGGGTGGGACTCCAAAATATGCTTTTCTCTCGATTTCTCTTCCCAGTGACATCGACTCCGATTGGCTTGAAGAATTCACCCTTGGAGTCAAAGAAGCCTGCTCGCGATGGAACTTGCTGCTGCTAGGAGGTGATACCGTAGGATCAAAGAGGGATCTTTTTCTCAGTGGAACTGTCATGGGGGTTGCCTCTAAGGACAAAGTAAAGTACCGGCATCAAGCCAAAGTTGGCGATGTGATCTGCGTGACAAACACCTTGGGAAATTCAGGCGGAGGACTCAAGCTTCTTCAAAGCAAGGTTGCTCATACAGAAGAGGCTTTAGCTCTAATTCACTCTCATTTTCATCCCGATCCCTCTCCGGAAGAAGGGAGATGGCTAGCATCGCAAAAAGGGATCCACGCAATGATGGATATTTCTGATGGATTGAGTTGTGACTTGGGCCGTTTGATTCGAGCTTCAAAATGTGGAGCGATCATTGAGATATCTAACCTTCCTATTTCAGATCCTCTTTCTCATATTTGCTCGAAAGAGAATTGGGATCCTATCAATATCGCATTGACGGGTGGAGAGGACTACTCTCTTTTGTGTACACTCTCCAAAAAATCCTTTCAACAAATTGCTGACCATTTCAGCGAAGAGTTCGACCATCCATTGCATGAGATAGGCCAAGTGACTAGCCTAGAAGGGGAAATAATTTACCGTATGAAGGGGAAAGTAGTCGAAATGGATCTCCAACCGTTTGATCATTTTCGATAGGGGGCGGGGAAGAGCTGGAGGAGTGAGAAAAAGATGAGCCTAACATCCTATTGCAGCATCAATGGAAAAATCAGGAAAAACCTGCTTAATTTTGTGTATCATTTTTAGGCTAGGATTACAGCTCTTCTTCTCTAGCCTTTGATAGCTGAAGAGGGAATCGAATCCCATCTTTTTTGCGGCTTGAGACTGGGTCATTCCTTGCTTAATGCGATGGTACCGTACCATGAATGAAAAAGCGGTCTGTGGATCTAGCTCGATTTCTTCAACAGTTTTGGATCTACGGATAGATTCGTCAGGAAGAGCGGCTAAGTCCTTAGAGTGTTCAGGCTCCTGTACGTAGAGATTTAGAGCCTCTTGCATGTTCTTGCGAAGAACTTTCATAGAAGTTGCTTGTGTAATGCATCCTTCAAGCTCAATAGACTGAGCCCAGTAGTATTTTCCGTCTTTGTGAACCTTGAAATGGTATTTCATCAATTTGCCTTTTAGTTTGAGATTACCAAATATAGTTGGCAAAATCAACTCTTACATTCATGAGGGATCCTTAGAAATGCATCTGCATTTCATCCTAAGAGGACTTTTTTGGCGGTCAGATCTTTTTCTTGCCTTTTCTGCGACTGAATTGCTCCTTAAAGGAGAATAAGGAAGGCGCCAAATACACAAATCGTCGCAATGGGGTAGAAGAGGTGGGCATCTACGCCCCCTATGTATGCTCCGATGATCGGGATGATGACTCTCCCAAGAGAGAGCATTGACTGGGAAAGCCCCATCATTTTTTCCTGGATTTCTGGGGGGGAGTTAATGGAAATGTAGTTGACGCTATTGCTAAAACCAAAGGCAGTGAATATGGAGGCGACCCAGACAAAGAGCTCTGTACACGACAAAGAGGGTGGCGAGAAGGGATTTTCTGTCCGTTTTTATCATTTCTTCCAGTATTTAACGGCTAAGATGAGGAAGCCGAAGAAGAGGAAGAGGGCTGAGGTTGGGTAGAGCCAATCGACATGTTTAGCGCCGATATATCCTCCTAGGATTGGAACGAAAATCCAACCGAGTGACATCATCGACTGGGAAAGCCCCATGATTTTTCCTTGGACACCTTCGGGGGCGTTTATCGAAACGAGGTTTAAGCTATTGCTAAAGCTAAAAGAGGCAAACAAAGCGGACAGCCAATAGATAAAGGCAAAGCTCCAGTAGAACGAGGGAAGGGAGCAAAGAAGCAGAAAGAGGGCACAAAAACCAAAGGCGATCACAGCTATGGGAAGGCTAGTGAATCTTTTGAGTAGGAGGCGGTTGATCACGAGCCCTCCTGTGAGCCAGAAGAAACCTTGGATGAGCAGCCCCCAAGCAATTCCTATTTGGGTCGCTTTGAACTGCAGGATGCTATAGGTCGCAAACCATTGAACCGAGAGTCCCCAGCCGATAGTCCATGCTAAAATGATAAAAAAGAAAGGGCGCACTTTGGGCATTTTGAAGGCTTGGATGATGTTATGGAGCCCTTTAGTGAGATCGAAACGAGCTCCTTGCACCGGCTGGTGGGTTTCAACGTAGTATTTGATGACAGCAAAATAAGAGAGCAACATGAGGAAAGCGGTGAGCCAAAGGGGAAGAGCTGGATTGAGCCATTTGGATGCAGCAGGGTTGGAAAGATAACCACCTGAGAGCATGGCAAAAGTCCAGCTGAGCGACATCACTACGGTGATGATGGCAAAATTGTGTGAGCGCTTTTTTTCTGTGGGGCTTAAGTCAGCAATCGCCGAGAGGCTGATGCTTAAGTTACCTGCAAAAAAACCGGCGAGGAGGCGGCTGACAATGAGTCCCCATAGGCTAGAGAAGAGGAGGGCAAGACCTGAGAAGAGGAAGCTAACGACACTTCCGAGAATGGTGATATAGAGCGCTTTTTTCCTCCCTTGTATATCGGCAAAGTCGCCGATGAGTGGGGCTCCTAAAAACTGTGTCAGTGGGAAAACAGCGAAGAGAATGCCGAGGTAGAGGTTGCGAGTTGCGATAGAGGTATCAGCTGGGAGAAAGGAATATTCAGGGGTAAGGAGTAAGGGGGCAAACATCACAAAGACAATGCCAAAGCCGAAATTGTCCATCGCCACGACAAAGAGGATAGAGAGAAAGCTCTTTTTGTTTGTCCGTTCCATAGCTTATGTCATACGGGAGAGAGGGAGATTATTCAAGAATTTTCGTGAACAGAACTCCTGATGCAATCTCGACCTCTTCCACGGTTGCTGAATACTTTTTTAGGGGGGTCTTCGCATCGATCGATTTGTTGGGAAGGATGAAGGCTTTCGTCATCATCTTGTTTGAGGGATGTTCAACGAAGAGGAGGGCAAAAAAGTGGGTGGGTACCGCGATGTTGTGGGATCCGATCACCTGGTACTTGACGTACCGTTTTCCATCCCGCCCTTTGGTACTGAGATAGAGGGGACCAGAAAAGACATGGACGACTCTATATTCTTTCGTGAGGCTGCGGATGTGGTTTTCTACTTTTTTCCAGTAGCCTCTGTTGAATGCGGGGAATTGAGGGGCGATGTTGGAGAGAAGGAAGGTCTCTTGCATCGTCTTTTGCGATAGGGTGTCAGCGGCAGGACATAGGTGACCCCGGTCAAAGCCACTCCCGTGGTAGTCACTTTTTGTGGCGCGGATGGCTTTGGGGATCAGGGGATCTTCTTTGAAGTCGCAGTCTGCTCGGGAGGTATTTGCATCTAGGGTCTCAGAAGTGAGTTTGTGATAGACCCAGTAGGGATTGCGCGTTCTTCCATCATAGGAGATGACGAGTCCCTCTCGCTCGATGAGGGGGGTAGTTGTCGGGAGGTGATTCGCAAAAACTGAAGGGGAATTATTGGTTGTCCATTCGGAGCGAGAGAACTGCGCGGGGGCAAAGTCGTTTCCCTCTGGGAGCCAAAAGAGACCGGTGCCAACGAAGACCCCGAGGAAGAAAACTTGCCACCGGGAGAGTCTTTTTTTGGTGGATGCCTTTTGGGTTTTTCGTTTTCTCTTGGCCATATTCCTGCTATCATAGGCAGTCGAGGGGTGAAAATCAAATTTTTATGAGGAATCGATTTAAATTTTTTCTCCTGCTGTTTAGCGGGTTTCTCGATTATGTGGGAATCGGTCTTGTCTTCCCCCTTTTTGCAGCTCTTTTTTTCGATAGAAGCAGTCTTTTGCTTGCTCCAGAGACAAGTGATCTTGTGAGGGGAATCTGGATGGGTGTTCTCATAGCCCTGACCCCTCTTGTCCAGTTTTTTGTTTCACCGATCCTTGGCTCTCTTTCTGAGTCCTCTATTCTCGGGGTCGCTTGTAGGAAGGCACGTGGCGATGCCGATCTATTTGGGAAGTCTTATGATGCTAGCAGGCGGGAGCGTATTTGCGCTGAGCGTCTGGAAGAGCAAGCGCTCTCATCGCCTCGACGAGGGCAGTGAGTCCTCTTCCCTCTAAGGCAGAAATCTCTAGAAAAGTGCTGGGGTCAAACGGATAGTTGTTACGAAATTCCTCGGCATTTTTTTCTGCCCCTTCGCGGTCCATTTTATTGAGAACGACGAGGAAGGGTTTTTTGAGCATTTGAGAGTTATAAGCTTCGAGTTCTTTGCGTAAGACTTCAAAGTCTTCAAGGGGGGTCCGCTCATGATCTGGCATCACGTCGAGGACGATGACAAGCCCCGAGGTCCGCTCAATGTGCTTGAGAAAGGAGAGGCCTAGTCCTTTGTTCTGATGGGCATTTTCAATGATGCCGGGGATATCGGCGATGAGGATCCGAGTGTAGTCGGCGCATTGGATGTAGCTTAAGTTTGGAGAGAGTGTTGTGAAGGGGTAGTCTCCGATCTTCACTTTTGCATGAGTGATAGCCGAGAGGAGAGTTGATTTCCCCGCATTGGGCATGCCGACGAGGCCGATATCGGCGATCAGCTTGAGCTCAAGCTCCACTTCCAGTTCCTCTCCCACTTTGCCGGGGGTGCAGATATTAGGTGCTTTATTTGTAGAGGACTTGAAGCAGGCATTTCCTTTGCCTCCCTTGCCTCCGATGCAGGCAGTCCACTTTTTCTGGTCCGGGGTGAAGTCGAAGAGGATCTCTCCAGTGGCTGCATCCTTAACGAGGGTTCCGAATGGGACTTTGATGGTGAGATTTGCTCCGGAGGCTCCCTGTCTATGGTTGCTCCCGCCGCCTTGACCATTCTTGGCGCGGAGGATCCTTCTATGTCGGTACTGATCGAGAGAGAAGAGAGAGGTATTGGCTTCTAGGGTGACGGTTCCACCCCGTCCACCATTGCCACCGTAGGGGCCGCCTTTAGCGATGAATTTCTCGCGGCGCCAGGCCACGACTCCGTTCCCCCCCTTGCCTGCGATGAGTTTGACTTTAACTCGATCGAGAAACATCGAGAGGCTCTAAGCTCTTAAGGGGCGCTGGGGACGACTGAGACGTGGGTGCGATTTGTCTTGCGAAAAGAGACGGTTCCATCGATGAGGGCGAAGAGGGTATCGTCTCTGCCGATGCCGACATTTTTCGCAGGTCTATATTTTGTTCCGCGTTGGCGGATCAAAATGCTACCCGTTGTCACGTGTTGTCCATGTGTTGCCTTGACTCCAAGGCGCTTAGCGTGAGAGTCACGTCCATTTCGAGACGCTCCTTGTCCTTTCTTATGTGCCATAGTGCTTTACTCTTTGATCTCAGTGATTTTTACCCGTAAATAGTTCTGGCGATGCCCTACCTTTCTACGGTAATTTTTTCTCTTTTTGTATTTGAAAGAGATGACCTTAGGGCCGCGGATTTCTTGGAGAAGCTCTCCGAGAACGACGCATCCGTCGACGTTGGGGGCTCCGATCTTAACAGCTGAGCCATCGTGAAAGAAAAGAACGTTTTTGAATTCGATGCTTTTTTCTTGGGTATCTCCAAGCAGTTCTACGTCAATGATATCGCCTTTTTCTACCCTGTACTGTTTTCCACCGGTCTCGATGATCGCGTACATGTGACCTCCAATAGAGTTTAAGATGACCAATCATAAATGATTTTCCAAAGGGAGTCAAGAGCGGGAATTCACATTTCTACTTGTTTAAAGTTAGTAATATATGAAATTATTTAATAAACTAATTGAATTATTAGTTTATTGTTTTTATTATATGGTTATAGGCGAAGCAATATTATTGAGGAGGAGTTATGCCAAGAGCAAAGTCACATAAGCGAAAAAAAAGTTCTAAAATCACAGGTAAAACTCATCGCAAAGCCAAGCCAAGAACGAAAGAATCCTGGAAAAAGCTCTTTCGGGAGCGCTTTTTTATTTAAAAGGGTATATGCGAAAGCATTTCATACACACCCTCTAAGGAATTCCTATGAATAAGCAGAAAAAGGGGCGGGGTGTTTCAAAGAAAAAAGAGAGAACTCCGAAGGAGACTCCAAAGGAAGAAAAAAATAAGTGGCAAGAATTTCTGCATCGCCACAGTAAAGCTGACGAAAAACCCAAAAAGTAGATGGAGGGCGATATGGCCACAAGAAGAAAACAAACTCAAAGAAGAGCGACAACTGCAAAACGTAGACCTGCACGAAGAAAGAAGCAAGGTTTCGCTGTTTGGTGGAAAAAAATGACTAAGATCTAAAAAGATTTTTTTCTTAGAACAAAGTTTGCAAGGTAGAGGGCGCTTCCGACGAGAGCAATTGTCGCTCCTGGAGGCCAGTTGAGCTTATAGGAAGCCCCGATACCAAAGAAACAAACAACCCCACCGATGAGCACCGAGAAAAGGAGCAGTTTCCCAAACCGGTGGGTGAGCGTAGTGGCGATCGCTGCTGGGATCGCTAGCATAGCGATGACGAGAATTGCTCCCACCACCTGAATCAATAGAACAACCGATAGAGCAATCAGGCAAAGCAAGAGCAGGTAGAAAAACTTCACGCGGACCTTTTGCAATCGCGCCTGCTGCTCATCAAAACAGATCGCAATGAACTGGGTCCGAAAAAGCGCGACAATCCCGATCACCACCACATCGAGAATAAGGAGCATCCAAAGGTCATTTTTTGTTACCCAGAGGATATTGCCAAAAAGATAGTGCATCAGCTCGACGTTATAGCCCGGTGTCAGGGCGATAAAAATGACCCCCACAGACATCCCCGTCGACCAAAGCGCGGCAATCACCGTATCTTCCCGTTCTCTGTATTTAAGATGGATCCAGCCAATCAAAAGAGCAGAGAGGATAGCCGCTACTATGGCCCCTTGCATCGGCATGAGCCACTCGATATCGAAGGTCCTCTTGAGCCATAGAAAAAGCCCCATGCCTCCTAGGACGGAGTGGGAGATGCTTCCACTGATGAAGACGATCCGCTTCACCACAACAAAACTCCCCATGATCCCACTCGTAATCGAAGCAGCAAGCCCAGCAAATAGGGCCATCAAAAGAAAGGGATGAGTGAAGAGCGCTTCGATCATCGGTTTCCCCCCTTGTCATTGCGGTACAAAGGAGGATGGTAGAGCCCCATCGCAAAGTGCTGACATACCTCTTCTGGAGCAAAGAGAGTCATCTGCCGGTTGATACATAAGAGCTGGTCCATTTCTTTGGCAATCACCTGCAAATCATGGGTGACGAGCACAATGGTCATCTTCCCCTTTAGCGAGAGGAGGAGGGAGAAGAACTCCCTGAGGGCCTTTGGATCAATCCCTACCGTTGCCTCGTCAAGCATCAGAATCTCTGGCTCTGAGACGAGAGCTCTAGCTATGAGGGTTCTCTGGATCTGTCCCCCAGAAAGAGTACCAAAGGGACCGTCGGCTTTTTCTTCGAGACCGACTTGCTTAAGGGCTGACATCGCCCGCCCTTTTTCTTTATGTGAATAGCCTCCCCAGCCTTTATGGCTGGCGAGTAGGCCCTGCAAGACGACATCGAGTACCGAGATGGGAAACTTTCGATCGAAGCGGCGCATTTGCGGAACATATCCAATCCGAGAAGAGGCGTTTTTGGGGGAAGTGTCCTGCACTGCAATGGTTCCCTTAGTTGGGGTGAGAAGGCCAAGTAGGAGTTTAAGAAGGGTGGTCTTTCCCCCTCCATTAGGACCAAAAACACCGATAAAATCTCCCTTCTTCGTTGTGAAAGAGATATCCTCTAGAACGGGCACCTGCCGATCATAAGAAAAAGAGAGGTGTTCGACGGATAGGGTCATTGGGCGATGTGCTCGGCTAGTTGCTTCATGTTTGTAAAATAGTCTCTGCTAAAAGGATTGAACGTGTAGATGGGGATCCCCAATTTTTTAGCAATGAGCTCAGCTCCTCTGTTATTGAATCCGAGTTGCAGGAGGGCGACTCGCGGGTGGTAGTTCTGTGCTTTTTTGAAGATCTCTTCAACGTCTTTGGGTCTTGGTTCCTTCCCTTCACATTCGACAGAGAGTTGGAGGAGGTCGTACTCTTTGCAAAAATAGGCGAAGGCGGGGTGAGAGGAGAGGATCGCTTCTCCTTGATAAGGAGCTAAGAGCTCGGCGATTGTCTCGTTTAGATCGGTCAACTTTTGGATTAGCTTGATGAGATTTTTGGTATAGAGTTTTTCATGCTCTGGGAAGAGCTCAACGAGAGTATCGTGAATGGTTTTTGCTTGTTGTTTTACAAAGATTGGATTTAGCCAAGTATGCAAGTCATAGGCGCCGTGGTAATGAGCATGCGTACAGGGAGTGAGCGAGACAGCGTCATGGCTTGGCAAGAGGTTGAGGCCCTCTTGGAGATTCACAATTTTTTGCTCTGGGTTCTGCTCTTCAATGAAGCGGAGCATTTTTACTTCGAAGAGCTCATCGATCCGAAACCAGACCTTGGCTTTGATACTCGATTCTACTTGTTTTGGGGTGGGTTCGTAGACATGGATATTTGCCGTAGAGGGGATGAGGGTCTCAATTGTCACTGTTTGGCCAGCAATTGCCTCGGTGATCGTAGCGTAAGGGGCGATCGTCACGAGAATAGTTGGGGCAGTAGGGGTCTTCTCAGGCTCTTTCTTTGTACAAGAAACTCCTACGCACAGAAGGCAGAGAAAAAGAATTTTTCTGAAACTCAAGTTACTACCTCCTTTTCTCTAGGCGCAAGCGAGCTGTTTAGATACAAGATTCGAGAGGAGGCCCATATGAAGCATATGGGCGGGCGATCGAAGCGCAGAAGATAAATAGTGTAGCCAGTATAGGGGAAAGATGGGTAGCAACTTGAGTTTCTAAGCATAGAACGATTGTAGCTTGTTTGTAATTTCCTTGCCAGAATGCATTCTTTTGACTACCCTTTTCCTGCGGAAAATAGTGGAGGAGTGTCCGAGTGGCCGATGGAGCACGCTTGGAAAGCGTGTAAACGTGATAAGCGTTTCGTGGGTTCGAATCCCACCTCCTCCGTTCTTTATTCCAATCTATTGATAGCCAGTGATATATAAAACTAACCAGCAGATAAGAGGTTGTTTTTCTTGTCGAAATCCGACTATTCCGCAGCGAAATGCGGAATAGTCTTGACTATTCCGCATTTCGCTGCATAATGGTCAATATGAAGAGATATCAAAAAGCTGCGATTATTGCAGACTTACAAAAGAAAATGGTCTTACTTGCAGGACCTAGGCAAGCAGGTAAGACGACCTTGGCCAAAGAAATCGGAGATGAATTTGATTCAACGATCTATCTAAATTATGATAGTACAGGAGATAGAAAAATCATCAAGGAAGAATCCTGGTTGCCCTCCATAGAGCTTCTTATTCTTGATGAAATTCATAAAATGCCGAATTGGAAAACGTATCTTAAGGGCGTTTACGATACGAAGCCTGCACACCAGAAAATTCTAGTAACGGGTAGTGCAAGACTGGAGGTATTTAATCAAGTTGGAGATTCTCTTGCAGGTAGATATTTTCTTCATAGACTGATGCCTCTTTCTCCTGCTGAATTGAAAAAAGTCGGAGAAGAGACCAATTTAGATAGATTCATTGAAAGAGGAGGGTTTCCAGAACCATTTTTATTCGATAATCCGATCGATGCGAAGCGGTGGCGATTACAGTATGTTGATAGCTTGCTTCGAATAGATGTACTCGATTTCGAGAATATTCATAATTTAAAAGCAATTAGGCTGATCTTTGACTTGCTAAGAGAGCGTGTGGGTTCACCTATTTCTTATAGCTCAATTGCTGAAGATATTTCAATCTCACCAAATACTGTAAAGAAATATATTTCAATTTTGGAAATGTTGTATGTTGTTTTTCGAGTGGTTCCTTTTTCAAAAAATATAGCAAGAAGTCTCCTTAAAGAGCCAAAAATTTATTTTTTTGATACTGGCTTAGTGAAGGGAAATGACGGTATTAAATTTGAGAATTTTGTTGGAACATGTTTATTTAAACATGTTTTAGGGTTGATCGATTATCAAGCTGAAAATTATTCACTTTATTATCTACGTACAAAGGACCAAAAAGAGGTTGATTTTGCTTTGGTTAAGGACGGTAAAATTGAAAGACTTATTGAGGTGAAGCATGCGAATCACCATGTGGGTTCAGGACTCGCCTATTTCCATGAAAAATACCAACTTCCATCAATTCAAATCGTTAAAAAGCTCAGACGAGAACAGAAGAAACAAGACATTGAGATTGTCGATGGTTACAGATTTCTTCAAGGGCTTTATTTATAGGAAAATCCTCTGAAGATCATACAGTCTCAGTTCTTTTATTCATCCATACTTGAATAATCATGCATTTGTTCTTCTTTGTTCAAGTCTGCTTGCATAGAGATCTCTTTTTCTTCAGGTATTCATGGCGTCCAGATCACTCTTTTTTTGGGTTTCAAAGATGATGCCAGCAACGCTTTTGAGATCACTTTGAGAAAAATCAATATCCGTCACAGCCGCTTGCCGGTTTTTCTAGGTCTTTTTCTTTTGTGAGGTTGATAGTGTTCCTGTATTTGAGGAGGAAAGTAGCGGTAGGATTTGGCAGCAAGTGCTTGAATTTCATCTAAAAAAGGATAACGAGGGTTCCATTGAAAAACCCGTGTTTTTCCCTCTTTAAAACTAACTAGCAAGCCCCCATTTTCCAATTTGCGAAGAGTTTTTTGCATGGGATCCAATGGGGTGCGAAAGATTTTGCTCAGCTCTGTTGCATAGGTTTTCTCATGTAACAAGAGATAAACGAGAATTTTCTCCACGTTCTTATTGCCAAACAGATATTCAAGCATTTCTCAACCTCATATTATGTAGGTTATATAACCTATATTATAGGTATTACAATCTATTTGATGAATGGTTGTCAAGAGGGGCTCGATCCAGTTCTCTTATTCAAGTGTACTTGAATAACGGTGTATTTCTTCCTTTTTATTCATGTACACTTGAATAAGGAAGATTTTCTCTGTATTTCATAACTATCAAATTGCTGCGTTGGCTATTCATAAATTTGGCCTATAGAGTGTTTTTGCAAGGAAAAGAAATATAGACTTGGCTTTTTTCTTAGATCTTAAACTCATTGGGATGAGAAATTTCGGATCATTATTCAATTCAGGATGATCTTGAAAAAAATATTTACAACTAGAAACATATTAAAAATTGATGCAAAAAAAATTAAAATGAATTTGCTAGCAACACTTGATATTTGTCTGCAAGTCGGTATTTCCTAGATTTTTTCGATGGATCGACAATCTCTAAAAACTCATTCTCAATCCATTTCTTGCAAAGAGCCGTACTCGTTCGAGGCTTGAAACCAAAGAGCGCTCCTATTTGAAGGCTAGTGATGATCTCATGTTCCTTAAAGAGTTCTAAGGCCTTTCGTTGTTTTGGATCAAGGAGACGTAATAAATCTGACTGATCATGTTCGCCTTTTGTTTCAGCTGCAATCATTTGTTGGACTACTTTCTCAAATGAGAGTGCCATCCCGTTGCAAAAATATTCGATCCATTCTGTAATATCTGCTTTTTCTCGTCCTAAATAGTAATTATGTGATGGTCCTACGCTTATTGCTCGATAATATGCAGGTAAATTTTGGGCATAGTATTCTTCTAGAGAATACAATCCTTTAAGATCATAGCCGCCCAGATGTAAGATTAGAGTTGTTAATAGTCTCGCTGTTCTTCCATTGCCATCATAATAAGGATGAATGGTTGCAAATTGGTAATGAGCTATAGCGGCGATAAGTGGCGGTGGAAGTTCCTTATTTTCTTTTATCCAAGAAATGAGATTCCGTATGAGTTTAGGAACATCTTTTGCTTCTGGAGTAAGATAAACGATCATTCCCGAACCATTTTCTCTAATGACATTTTGTCCTTCTCGATAGGGCGTTGGTTTTACCCCAGTCCGTCCACCGCTCATGACAAGAGCATGAAGAGTTTGGATTGTTTTTTCTGTGATCGGGGATTGCTTAGCGACATGATATTCTAGTTGTTCGAGGGCGGCGTAATAGCCTTTAATTTCGCTCTCGTCTCGTTCACGTCCTGGAAAATGTCCTTGGTGCTCAATAACTTCCTTGACTTCCTTAGAGGTTAAGCGGTTCCCCTCGATCATTGTAGAATAATGAGTTGTGAGTAGTTTTGCACTGCTGCGTAGGCTAGAAAGAACAGCTGGTGTTATTGGGAGAGAGGCGACCTTTTGTTTGACCCCTTCTATTCGCATTAAGTGCCTGGCAATGCTAGGGGTGATAATAAAATTGGGATGAAATCCAGCTGGCATGAGTTTAAATCGCTGAGGGTTAATGGTTTTATTTTTTTAATGCCGATTTATCGGCTTCCTTTAATATTTCTATTATGCTTATAAATTGCTGATAAGTCAAAGTTTATGACAATTAGCTCTAACCCAAAGAAAGTGAGCTATTAGCGCTAAAAGATTTGCCATCATTAGAGGAACTGACCATATTTGAATGAGTTTTTTGCCGTTAAAGTGACTTTAACATGCCGTTAACGTGCTGATAAAAGGGCTCCATCCGCTTGACCGGTCTAATGATGCGATAGACTTTTCTCACTGGCTATCTGCTATTAAGAGGTTTTTTTTCTTCAAAAAAATAGGCGATCTAGTTTAAAAATGGAAATCATGCGATGTCCCTATTGTTATCACGAGGAGTCTAAAGTAACAGACTCAAGAGGAGCCGAACAGACGAATGCCATTCGCCGACGTCGCGAATGCCTGAAATGTCTGCGTAGGTTCACGACGTTCGAGACTGTGGATCTTACGATCCAAGTACTCAAGCGCAGTGGGCACTATGAGGATTTTCAGCAGGATAAACTCATTCGAGGGCTCGATTTTGCTTGTCGTCATACTAGGGTGAGTCATGAGCAGGTGAGAGAAATCGCCGATAAGATCACCATTGAACTGATTGAGAGGCAGGCCAGAGAGATCAAAGCGACAGAATTGGGGGATATCGCAATGCGTCATCTCCAAACTCTTGATATGGTTGCCTATATCCGGTTTGCTTGTGTATATAGACGCTTTAAGCATGTCGAAGAACTGAAAGACGCGATTGAAAATATTGCTCCACAAGAGGAAAAGGAGTCCGAAAATGCCACTGAAAAAGTCTGATATTGAAAAGTTAAAAAAACGTTTAGAAGAAATTCGCGCAGAGATGACCAAATTGGTTGAAGAGACGAGCAAGGAAGTAAAGTCTGAACCCGAGACAAAGGGATATTCCCAGCATCAGGCCGATGAGGGAACGGATGACTTCACTAGGAGTATTGACCTTCAACTCACCGATAAGGAGATCAGGATCCTGCAGCAGGTCGATCGTGCACTTGAAAAGATCGAAGAGGGGACTTACGGAATCTGTGATATCTCAAAAGAGGAGATCCCTTTGAAGCGTCTTGAAGCAATCCCTTATGCAAACATGACCGTTGCCGCTCAGGAGAAGTTTGAAAAAGAACAGATTTAATCTTCTAAGCCCTGCGGCCCGACTTCTTGTATTTTTTGTTCTTGTCCTTTTTTTTGACATGTGGACAAAACATTGGGTTGTCCATCATCTCCCCCTCATAGAACCCTTTGCCGGATATCCTTTTGGGGGAATTGGACTCCTGAAGAGCCCTCTCATTACCCTTTCTATTGTCCATACGACCAATACGGGGGCTGCGTGGAGTCTCTTTTCTAATTTTCCCTCACTGTTGCTTTTTGTCCGCCTTGTGATCACTCTTGGACTGATCGCTTATTTGTTATTCTTTGAGCCTCCCAAACAGCTCAAAGTCCCCCTCACTTTTGTCGCTGCAGGGGCACTTGGGAATATCATTGATTTCTATCTCTATGGACATGTTGTCGATATGATTTACTGTATTTTCTATCGCTACTCCTATCCGATCTTCAATATTGCCGATAGTGTCATCTTCTGCTCTGTGGCCTATCTTTTGATCTCTACGGTTTGGAGAAAAAAAGCTCTTCAGTCCAATGTCACTTGATGTTTCTACCCCTGAAAAGGAAGGGGCTCTCCAGGTCTCTAAATCCCGCAAGCTCCCTATTCTTATAACCGTAGAGGAGATGGCTAATCTCTTTGAGGAGCTCGGCTCCTTTCATCTCTTTGATGTGAGCCGGCCCGTTTCACTGGAAAAAGGGGAAATCTCAAGAGAGGATTTCCTAGAGGCTTACTCGCGCTATGTGGAAGGCATCAAAAATGGAAACCTCACTGATGAAACTCCCTTGCGTCCCTTTTTCTCTGCTGCGATGACCATCGATCCCGACTTGCTCTATGCGATGGAGTTAAAAAATGGAGACTATCTGGTTAAAGCCCGCCGTCCCGTTGTGCAGCTCCAGCGCCACCACTTTATCTACACCGATGCTTTTTACTCGGGAGTGATGGGGGAAAATAGCATCACCTGGGGGATCCAGTTTTCCTACCCCCAGCTCTATCTCGATCCTCAGACAAATGAAATTGGGAAGGTAGGCAAGAGCGAGGAATTTCCCAACTCCGTTCTCTTCGATAGGCTTGCCAAGTGGGTGAGAAGAGAGACCAGAGCCACCCCATTCCTCACGGAAAAGGGAAAAGAAAATCAGCCGATCCGTCTTGGGAAGAAGTGCTTTTCATGGATCAATCGCCATCCAGGGCTAATCGCCCGTAACTTAAAGGTCGCCCATGATTAAAACGATTCATCAGAAACTCATTCAAAAAGGGAAAACATTGGCTTTAGCCGAGTCATGCACAGGGGGAAGTCTTTCTGCGGCGTTCACCGCTATTCCCGATGCTTCTAAATATTTTCTTGGTTCATTTGTTACCTATTCAAATGGGCTCAAAAGCTCGGTATTAGGGGTCTCATCTTCCACCCTTTACGAGAATGGGGCGATCTCACGGGAGACTGCCAATGAAATGCTCTTGGGGCTGATGAAAAAAACGGAGGCCGATTTTGGTGTTGCCATCACAGGGGTTGCTGGCCCAAGCGGAGGCACCAAAGAAACCCCCGTCGGCACGGTCTACATCGCTGTAGGGGCTCATGGAAAAAAACCCCACGTTACGGAGAATCACTTCGAGGGGAGCCGACAGGAAATCATGGAAAAGACTTGTCAAAAGGCTATAGAGGAGCTTCTTTCTATTATCGATTAGGAGAAAAGAAATCCAGAAAAGGGGTATACTACCCGAATGGATTATACACTTCTCGATTCTGGAAATCAAAAAAAAATGGAGCGTTTTGGGCCTTACACCCTCGTGCGCCCCTGTAATCAAGCCCTATGGAGACCTTCCCTCTCTGAAGAGGAGTGGAAGAAGGCCGATGCCCATTTCACTAGAGAAGAGGATGGGGGATGGGCCGGGTCCCTTCCCAAGACTTGGGTGATCACCCATAAGGGAATCAAATTCACTCTTTCTCCTACTGAGTTTGGTCATCTAGGTATATTCCCCGAGCATAGTATTTTGTGGGAGTGGGCAGCCAAACTTGTGCAGAAAAGGGGAGAGGTAGAGGTCATCAATCTCTTTGCCTATTCCGGAGGAGCGAGCTTAGCACTTGCAAAAGCGGGAGCTGCTGTCTGTCACGTTGATGCTTCGCACGGGATGGTCCAGTGGGCACGGGAAAATGCTGCTCTTAATGGTCTTGAAGAAAAACCGATCCGATGGATCGTCGATGATGCCATCAAATTCCTAAAAAGAGAAATACGAAGAGGACGCCGCTACGATGGGATTCTTCTCGACCCTCCGAGCTTCGGCAGGGGTGCAAAGGGAGAGGTTTTTAAAATCGAGAGGGACATCGGTCTGCTTCTCAGTCTTTGCAAAGACCTTCTCAGCGACGAACCTCTATTTTGTGCCTGTTCGAATCATACGAGTGCGATCACCCCGATGGGAAGTGGCTATCTCCTCGAAGATGCTCTTGGGGAAAAGGCTGAGACGGGAGAGCTTTTTCTTGAAGGGCCACGCAATGTCCCAACGGGGAGTTATGCGAGGTGGTCATGCTGAAGATTTCAAGTAGTCAAAACTCTCAAGTGAAAGAGGCGATCAAACTCCAAAATCGCCGTCGCCGCGATGAGACGGGTCTCTTTTTGATCGAAGGGTACCGAGAGCTATCCCGCGCGCTGAAAGGGGGAGTGACGATCCAAAAACTCTTCACTTGTCCCAAAATGTTCTTAGGGGAAAATGAGCCCTCTCTCATTCAAGCGATTGAAGAAATGGGAGGTGCTGCGTTCGAATGCACCCCTGCGGTCTTCCGGAAGCTCTCCTATCGGGATCGCCCGGATGGGCTTCTTGCGATAGCTGTGCAGATGCGTAGCTCCCTCGGGCTACTTAAGAGTCAGATGAGTGATACTCCTTTACTTGTGGTAGCAGAAGGGATTGAAAAGCCGGGGAACCTCGGCTCGATCATGCGCTCTGCTGATGGGGTGGGAGCCGATGGAGTGATCGTGGCTGATCGGTGTACCGATATCTATAACCCCAACGTGGTGCGTGCCAGTGTCGGAACCCTCTTCACTTTGCCGGTGATTGAAGCAAATGGGGGAGAGATCTACCTCTGGCTGAAAGAACATGGGATTCGTGTCATTGCCACATCTCCGGATGCAGAGCGTGAGTTCACCGAGGGTGACCTTCGAGGGCCGCTAGCGATTGTCGTGGGAACAGAGCAGCTTGGTCTTTCTGAGATGTGGCTCAAAGCAGCTGACACAACAGTCTCTATTCCGATGCATGGGACAGCAGACTCGCTCAATGTTGCGACCGCAACAACTCTCCTTCTTTATGAGGTTCTTAGACAGCGCAAACCAGGTCAGACACATGGAACCGATCCACTGCGATAATCACGTTCTGGTTTTAAACAAACCTCCGGGGATTGCAACTCAACCTGACTTCCATGAGCAGGCAAAAGCTTGGGTGAAAAAGGCCTTCAACAAACCCGGCGCGGTTTTTTTAGAGCCCGTTCATCGTCTTGATAAGCCAGTCGGTGGGCTCGTTCTTTTTGCAAGAACGAGTAAAGCCCTCTCCCGTCTTAATGAAGCAATGCGAGAAAGACAAGTGCACAAGATCTATCATGCGATCGTTGAAGGAAAGCTCGAAGGGTCGGGAAGACTCAAACACACCCTTTTGCATGGGGATCACCGTGCGATCGTCGATCCCAGTGGCAAGGAGGCACTTCTGGACTATAGGGTTCTTGAAACGGGAGAAGACCAGACCCTCGTTGAGATTGAACTGCTCACAGGTCGTTACCATCAGATCCGGGCGCAGTTTGCTGCGATCGGTCATCCCATTGTGGGGGATCAGAAGTATGGGAGCCGATCGAAAAAAGATGCGATCTACTTAGCGCATGTTAAGCTTTCTTTTCCCCATCCGACAACGAAAGAAATGTTAGTACTTTGTCATCAAAGTTTTCACAAGAAGATGGCTCAAGATTTTTCTGCCAGGTGAGGGGAGGAGATCGAAGCTAACTTGATGAAAGTTAGCGAAATCGAGCCGCATTGCATGCGGGAAAAGATGAGGCCAGATTCTCTGAATAACTTGGTTGAAAGAGAATTAAATCCAAGCGCATAAGGTTAGAGAACTTTGAAGCTTACCGTGGCAAATCTTAGCTCGCGGGACTTCAAATGAAAATTTTGGATGAAAAAGTAGGGATTTTCAATTTCAATACTGATAAGGCATACGTTTTGATAGTTCGGGCACACCTCTGCGAAGCAGATTTAAGATCTTCATCCGCCTGTTCTCATCGGAAATATTCATTGCTAAACCTAGAAGATGCTGCATTTCTTCTTGATTTGTAACATCTGCACCTGCTTGCATCAATGTTTTAAGAACTTCAACTGATGCATGATACAGAATAGCTTTATGCAAAGATGTTGCATCGATATTCGTTCCTTTCTTAAGAAGCAAACGGATAACGTCAATCGAATTATACCAGTTCAGAGCATTATTTAACGCAGCTGTCAATGTTTCATGCGTGTGTTCTTCGAATGATTTCAGTATTTTGCTCAATGGACAGAAATTTGCCGTTTTTGATGATTGGTTGAATAAACTCGTGTTCGTATTCATTTTCTTCCACCCATAAATCATACGTTTGCTGTAAATTAAGCCAAAGCTGAGGTGTCGTATCAAACGCTTCTGACAAAGCAAGAGCGATGGCAGGAGTAACACTTGCTTTTCCAGATCTAATCTTAAATAACGTATTTCGTGCAATCAGCAACCTGTCAGAAAGCTTCTGCAGATTAAGATCGAGAGGCTTAATATAAAGCTCATCAAGAATTTTTCCTGGATGAGTTGGTTTTCTTTTCCACTTCATATTTGTTTCCCTTAATGGTAATCGATTAAATGTACATCATGCGCATCGCCTTTTTCAAAGCGAAATATTATTGTCCAATTTCCGTTCACGTGCACAGAAAAGGACCCTTTCAAATCTCCTTTTAAACGATGAAAATCAGATCCCGGAAAGTTCATGTCATTCGCTTCCTGGGCTCCATTAAGAAGGTCTAAAATAAGCTCGATTCTGTCTGCATGCGCCGCACGTATCCCAGCCTTACTTCCAGATTCGAAAAACTTTTTCAGCCCCTTGTGCCTAAATTTCTTTGTCGCCACGGAACTCACGTTTTCTTACGTTGTAACCTATTGGGTTACATTGTGTCAATGGGGTAAATCGGGCCACATCTCAAGAGGCTTTTTATTCCGTTTTGGGAAGGCTGCTCAGCCACTTCCAAACTATTCCACGTCCTTTAGGGGAGGCACTTTGCCTCCACCAAGTAAAACTGTTCTCATTCTTGACCGTTTTTTGCAATTCCTAGAGTTTCGGCTGCGTCCGTTTTTTGACAAGCCATAGAAACATCCCTAAGCCTAAAAGGGCCGCTATCAATGAGAGGATATTGATCGCGCGAAAGCCACTGATGAATGAGTGGACGCGGCTCTGTTTGACATAGGTTCTTGTTTCTTCAGGAAGAGCCTCGAGAGCTACGATCGCTTTGGGGGCTTTGGAGAGCAGACCTGTGAAGGTCTTTGGGGCAAGGCTAAGAGTAGAGGTGTTTCTCTGCAGATCTTCGGCAAATTGCCCCTCTTGCACCGTGAGAAAAACCGAAGTGATGATGGCGAGACCGAGTGTTCCTCCTAATTGGCGAAGGGTCGCGATTGATCCTACTGTGATCGCCCGTTTTTCCGGAGGAACTTCAGAAACCGCGAAGGTAAAACTCGGTATGAGAACAAAGGTTCTTCCACAACCGTAGGGGATGACAGCCATCAAAAGAATCAAGAGGTTCTTAGTATCGATGTTCAATAGCAAGAGGAATAGCCCGACAGAAATCAAAAGAAAGCCAACGGTAACAGGTGGGCGGGGCCCATGTTTATCATAGAGGTGCCCGCCGATGGGGGATAAGATAATCAGAGGAGCATTGCTGATCAGAATGATTGCTCCAGCCTGAGCAGGGGAAAATCCCGAGACATTTTGGAAGAAGATCGACCAGTAGACAGTCACCATGGCGAGGAACTGGAAACAGGCGACGGCAAGAGATGCACCCAAAAAATTGCGGTTTTTATAGAGGGAGAAGTCGACGTAGGGATCTTTTGCCTTTTTCTCGATAAAGAGAAGAAGAATGAGAAAAGCTGCGCCCAAACAAAAGAGCAAAAGAGTGATAGGAGAGGTCCATCCCCAGTTTTTTGCTTGCATAAGAGCGATGACGATTGCGCTCACTCCCGCGCTAAAGGTGAGAAAACCCTTCCAATCGAAAGCCCGTTTTTGTTTTTCCATTTCTGGAACAAAAATCAGGGTTAATATCAGTCCGATGAGGGAGATCGGGAGGTTGATCCAAAAAATATAATGCCAGGAGAGGTACTGCGCGAAGACCCCACCGATAAAAGGGCCGAGAGCGAAAAAGACCGAGCCGATCCCAACATAAAGGCCCATCGCTTTGCCTCGCTCTTTAGGCGAGAAAGTGGCAAAAATGATCGGGGCAGCACTTGGAATCAGCAGGGCTCCACCCATCCCCTGGATCGCTCGGAAGAGAATGAGCTCAGCCGCGCTATTACTCAGTCCGCAGAGCGCCGAACTAAGGGCAAAGAGAAAAAGACCGCAAATGAAGATGCGTCTGCTTCCAAAGCGGGCTCCCAGCCATCCACCTGCTAAGAGGAAAATGGTAAGAGAGAGGGTATAGGCATTGACAATCCACTGGAGGCCGAGGGAGGGGATCCCCAGTTTCCTCTGAATGGTCGGGAGGGCGACAGGGAGAACGGTGATGTCGATGAAGATCATCGAGACCGCCGCTGTCATTGCCAGAAGGATCCACCATTTACGTGGGGCTTTAGGGGTTTTCGGCATAGAGTGTTTCTGCAATCTGTATCATATTTAGAGCCGCTCCTTTGAGGAGTTGATCCCCGACGACCCACATCTCTAGAGCGCGGGGATGGGTGTGGTCAGAGCGAATCCTACCGCAGAGTATCCGATTTTTCTTTTGAGCGTCAACAGCGGTTGGGAACCGATCTTTGTCCCAGTCCTGGATGAGTTCAACACCCTCGGCGCTTCCAATCATTTTGGTTGCAACTTCTAGGTCGACCTCCCTCTCAAACTCCACGTTCAAGGAGAGGGAGTGGACTCTAAAAACGGGAACGCGCACGCAGGTGGCGCTCACTTGTATCTTGGGATCTCCGAGGATTTTTTGCGTCTCTTCGTGCATCTTTTCCTCTTCTTCGCAGTACCCCGATGATGAGTAAGGGGACTCGTGGAGGAAGACATTGAAGGCACACGGGTAGGGGAAGACCTCTTGGGAAAGGGGGATCCCTTGCAAATGGGCCTCTGTCTGTTTTTTTAGCTCATCGAGTCCTTTGGCTCCAGCGCCGCTCACCGCCTGGTAGGTGGTGGCGATCACTCTTCGGATGTGAAACTCTTGATGAAGGGAGGCGAGGGGGAGAAGCATCAGCGTGGTCGTGCAGTTCGGGGAGGCGATGATCCCCGAATGTTTTTTCAAGGCCTCAGTATTGATCTCAGGAATCACCAAGGGGACACTCGGATCCATCCGGTAAGCGCTGCTCGCATCGATGCAAAGGGTGTTTTCTTGTAGGGCCTTGGGGATAAGCTCTTTGGCTAGCTCTTCGCTCACGCAAAAAAAAGCGAGATCAACCCCTGCAAAGGAAGGGTTTGATGAGGATCTATAGAGGTGGAGCTCTTTTTGGGGGAAGTTTCTTTCGGTGAGGAGTTCTTGTAGCTCCGTTCCCACTGCTCCACTCGAGCCCACAATGGCAATATTGATCGGTTCCATTCTTTAGGAATGATATTGAGATTAATCGTTAAATGCGATTAAAGAAATAGTTATATGACGAAGAATATTGCGATCCCAATTTTGGCCTGCTTTGGAGTTCTCTTTGCGTTGGTGCTCATGATCCTTGGGCTCCACCGCCCTCCGGTTCCCCCTATTGCCTTCCCCCCTCCAAAACCTCCTTTTGCCCACGCAGTAGCTGGCTCTGGAATCATCGAGGCGAGCTCCCTCAACATCAATATCGGTACGGCGATCGATGGTCTAGTCGAAGAGTTGTTTGTTCAGGCAGGGGATATTGTTAAGGAAGGAGATCCTCTCTTCCGGGTCGACACAAGAGAAATCCTCGCCAGAGAACAACTTGCCATTGCAAGAAAAGAGGTGACAATTGCTCAGCTCAACCTTCTGATCAGTCAACCCCGCCCCGAAGAGGTGCCTCCTGTCGAGGCGCTAGTGAAGCAGTCGCAGGCCCGTCTCTCTGATGAGTATTCTCAGTACACTCTCTTTAAAAATGTGAGCGATAAGCGAGCGATCAGTTTCAACGAGTTCAACCAGCGCAAGTACGCAGCCCGCCTTGCTCAGTACGAACTCGAACAGACAAAAGCTGATCTCGCCCTTCTCAAAGCAGGTGCGTGGATCGAAGACATCAAAATCGGAGAGGAGCAAGTAGCACAGGCCGAAGCTACTCTTGAAGTGGTGCAGACGAATCTGAAGCGGGCGACAGTCCGCGCACCAATCGATGGTCTCGTGATGCAGGTCAACATCAATGTCGGGGATATCGCAAGGGGGAGCCGAGAGGACACCATATTCAACGACGCCCTCATGCTCTTTGGAAGTATTGATCCGATGCACGTTCGGGTCGATGTCGATGAAGATGATGCCTGGCGTGTCTTTCTCGGTGCACCTGCCATGGCCTACGTCCGTGGGAATAGCCAGATCAACTTCCCGCTAGAGTTCGTTCGGATCGAGCCCTATGTCATTCCCAAACGTTCCTTAACCGGAGAGAACGTCGAAAGAGTTGATACAAGGGTCCTCCAGCTCATCTATCAATTTGAGCGGAAAAGTCTTCCTATCTATTTGGGACAGCTCCTTGATATTTATATCGAGGCCAAACCCTCACAAGGTCTCTAAATGATCCGATGGCTCTTCTTACTCTTCCTTGCCGGTTGCACCCTAGGACCTGATCACTGTCCCCCTGAGGTCTGTATGCCAGAGCGGTTTAAAGAAGAACCGGAACTGGCTGAGAAAATCGATTACACCGACTGGTGGAAGCAGTTTAACGATCCTCTTCTCGATACCCTGATCGATGAGGCCCTCTGCTGTAATCTCGATTTGCGCATCGCTCTTCGAAGAATCGAAGAGGTACGGGGGCTCTTTCGTATAGATAGCTCCAGACTTTTCCCCCAGATCTCCGGCAACATGGTTGCCATCCGCTCACGCCGGAGTGCCAACCTCACCTCAGACATCATCGAATCGACTGGCGCCCCAACCGAAATTTTCGCCACGGATTTTACCGGCGCCCTCATCGACAACTTTTTCCAAGTGGGTTTTGATGCAATCTGGGAACTCGACTTTTTCGGTAGGAACCGCAAAAGAGCAGAGGCTGCTTTCCATGACTTTGAGGCGACCCAAGAAGAGGCCCTCTTCATTCAGGTCTCCCTTCTTAGCGACGTCGCCAGAAACTACATCGAGATCTGCACATTGCAGAGACAGATCCTCATCCAGAAAGAGCAAATTGTAAGAAGTAGAGAACTCCTCGAGCTTGCTGAGAGTCGCTACGCTGCGGGACTCACTTCCTATGTCGATGTCCAGCGAGCTACTGCAGCTCTAGAGACTCGCACAAGTGAGCTTCCCCTTCTCCAAGAGGCGCGGGGGCAAACCATCCATGCTCTTGCCGTTCTTTTAGGATGTCCGCCAGAGAGCTTTTTGAAACGTTTTGATACTTGTAACTGTGTGCCCATTGCGATGGGGCGTATCCCCAGTGGTCTCCCTTCCGAGCTCCTCTGTCGTCGTCCTGACATCCGAAGAGCAGACCGGGAGCTCGCCGCAGCGACCGCGCGGATCGGAGAGGCAAAAGCTGACTTCTTTCCTCAATTTTCCCTGACGGGAAGCTTCGGCTCTCAGAGCAACCTTCTCGATAAACTTTTCGTTTGGCCGAGTCGCTTCTGGAGCATCGGTCCCAGCATGGTGTGGGAACTTTTTACTGGGGGGAGACTCGTTGCACAGGTGAAAGTGGCCAATGAGAGACAAAAGCAGGCGATCTTAAATTATGAGAAAGTAATCTATGAGGCCTTTCAAGAAGTGGAAGACCGACTCCTCGGTTTCTTCAAGGAAGAAGAGCGATTGGAATCACTGGAAGAGAAAGTCGCAGCTAACTCTGAGCTCAGAGATCTCCTGATGGACCAGTACTGCGCTGGCTTGATCTCTCTCGACGATGTCTTGCGCGCAGAGAATGATCTCTTCCTCTCTCAGCAAGAAATGGTCTTCTCCACTAGAACACTGATGGTCCAGCTTGTGGGCCTCTATAAAGCTTTAGGAGGGGGTTGGGATTGCTGCGATTTGCAATAAAGATCCTCATGGGTGACAAAGCGAAGTACCTGGGAATCCTCCTTGGGCTTACCTTTTCTGCTTTCATCATCACTCAGCAGGCCTCTGTTTTTGTCGGTCTCATGGCCCGCACCTTCGGCTTCATCAACGATACTGGGCAGAACAACATCTGGGTGATGGATCGGAAAGTGCAATTTGCCGATGATGTGAAGCCGCTGAGCTCAAATGAGCTTTTTCGCGTTAGAGGAATCGAGGGGGTTGAGTGGGCCATTCCCCTTTTTAAAGGGATGATCCGGGCGCGTCTAGAGAATGGAAATTTCCAAAACTCGGTCGTCATCGGGATCGATGATGCTACCTTCATTGGCCGCCCTCCCGTCATGCTTGAAGGAAACATCGATGCTCTTAGAAATACCGATGCGATCATTGTGAGCAAAGAGGGAGCTGAAGGACTGCTAGCAACGAAGATTCCGGGTCAGAAAGAAAAAATCCCTCTGCGCGTAGGCGAGACCATCGAGCTCAACGATAACAGGGCTGTTGTCGTTGGGATTTGCGAGATATCACGCACTTTCCGGACCCAACCGGTGATCTACACGACCTTTCGACGGGCCATCCGCTATTCTCCCTTCGAAAGAAAAAACCTCGCTTTCATCCTTGTGAAGTCTGCACCCGACATCAAACCCAAAGAGCTCTGTGATAGGATCTCACGGATCACTGGCCTTGCGGCCTATACCCGCAGGCAGTTTGCCGCTCTCACCCTCAACTACTTCCTTCGCAGAACGGGGATTGCCCTCAACTTCGGTGTAGCGATCCTCCTCGGATTTGTCATTGGGATTGCCATTGCGGGACAGACCTTTTACAACTTCTCACTGGATAACTTGCGCTATTTTGGGACCTTCAAAGCGATGGGAGCGGATGATGAGCTCCTCACCAAAATGGTCGTCCTCCAGTCCTTTATCGTGGGGACCCTTGGTTGGGGGCTTGGCCTTGGAGCCGCAGCCCTGTTCGGGTTCGTCACCATTGGGACACAGCTCTCTTTCCGCCTTCCTTGGCAGCTTCTCATTGGGAGCTACGCGGCTCTTATGCTCATCTGCTTCTTTTCCGCTTGGGTTAGTTTACGAAAGATCAGGAAGCTTGAGCCCGCAATCGTCTTCAAGACTTGAGGCAATGAAGTGCTCTCGCAAGGGTGGTCTTACCCGAGCCGGTTGTCCCGAGAATGAAAATTCGTCTGTATTGTGTCATTTTGTAAAATCCTCTATAGAGAAGGTATGGAGAATGATCCAACGCTGGAAGTTTGTTGCAAAGGAGTGACGAAAGTATATGGGGAAGGGCCCACTCGCGTGGATGCTCTGCGAGGCATTGATCTCACTCTAAAAAAGGGAGAGCTCCTCATGATCGTTGGCCCTTCAGGTTCTGGCAAAACCACCCTCATCTCCATCATTGCGGGGATCCTAGAGCAGGAAGCGGGGGAATGCACAGTCTTAGGAAGGGACCTCAAGGAGATGAGCAATGGCGAGCGGACCCAGTTTCGAGGGAAAGAGATCGGATTTGTTTTTCAGACCTTCAATTTGATCCCCATGCTCACTATTACTGAAAATGTCGCGGTTCCCCTTCTCTTAAATGGAGAAGAGCTTGAACCTGCTCTTAAGAAGGCTGAAGAGCTTCTCATCAAGTATGGGCTTGAAGACAAACTACTGCGTTTACCAACAGAGTTATCAGGAGGGCAGCTGCAGCGTGTGGCCATTGCCCGGAGTTGTATCCATGGACCTAGTCTCATTGTTTGTGATGAGCCGACCAGTAGCCTTGATCACGAGACGGGGCAGAATGTGATGAAGCTCTTCCGCCAAGAGGTCCTAGAGAAGAACCGGGCGCTGATCATTGTGACGCATGATCAGAGGATCTTTCCCTTTGCTGATCGGATCATCAAGCTTGATGATGGTCAAGTTGTGGCGTGAAAATTGGTATCTTAAAGTCACGCTCGATACATTTTTATCACGGATTTTTTTTAGAACGTAAGAAAAAGGCAATTTTTTCATCTCCGAAATCTATAGCTGCTTGAAGTGGAGTGAGCCCGCTTTTATCCATTTGATCTACTTTAGCGCCATGCTCCACCAAAAGCTTTAAAAGTTCCAATTTTCTTCGATTATCGAGCCGTGATCTAATAATCAACTGAAGAGGATGATGTCCCTTTCCCGATATCTGATTTGGATCTTTTCCTTTCCTTATCAATGCTCGAATCTTAGCAAGACTTTTTGAATTCTCAAGATGAATTTTAAACGAATTCTCTTCGAATAACATACTTAGATCTGGATCCATTGCTCCAAATTCCTTCATCAATTCAATCAGGGGTTCAATATTCCCTTTATCTGCAGATTTCAATGTTTGAATATATCGTTTGCGTACTACTCCTTCTCGATGAAGATCATCAGGCCAAATTGGATGTGGACAATTCCAAGAAAGAAGACATTTATCTGCAACTAAACGAGCAAATCGACCATTTCCATTTTCAAAAGGATGTATATAGACCAAACGATGATGAATCCTCGCACTTTTTTCTAGAAAAGTAAGTTCTATTGGTTTCGTCGACCAAGAGATTACTTCTTCGCAGAGCACTGCAATTTGTAGAGGAATTAGACTGGGCATAACTCCAATGGAGGTAATAGATTTTCGTTGTTTTCCTGCCCAAGCCCATACTTTTCCAAACATTGAAAGATGAATAACTCGAAGTCCTTGGTAATGGAACCAAGAAGAAAGATCAGAAGAGGGGCGAAGATGCTTTCTTTGAGCTTCCGAAATATTTTCTGCTTCAACTCGATTCAGATCTCTCATGTTTTGAACCCAGGGAATAAGGAGATCACTGCAATCAGATAAAGGAGTCGCTCCTTCTGGAAATTCAAAATGCATATGAATTTTCTATTTCCCCCAAAGTTCTGAACCTGAAGCTTGTAATAATCTGTTTTCTTCTTGTTTTAAGAGCTCTTCTAGAAGCCTAGGATCGGGTTCCTGGTCTTCCAAACTCATTGTCCCTTTCAGATAGCGGATGTGAGCAGCGGCTTTTTTTCTGGCTTGCATGCCACGTATTGCGTCCAGGGAGTCATTCAACATTGGCAGAATCACAAGATCACCGGAAAGTGCTTCCATAACCTTATTGAGGGTAGACAGTTTGGTGTCTTGTGTGCCCTTTTCTATACGAGAAATCGTTGATTGTGGAACATGTGCGCGCCTTGCTAAAGCCTTCTGAGACATCCCCAGTTGATTGCGGATCATTTTAATCAAAGCCCCAATAGAAAGACCTCTAGAAGGCCTCTTAGCTTTTTCTGCTATTTGCGCAACCTCTTCAACGAGAAGTTTTTCTGAAGTGTTAAGTCTTTTCATCCTTGTACCTTTTCTTCCATGATAGCATGGAAGCTATTAAAATAAACAGTTTTTATGCTCTCACAGCATAAAATATTCAATTCTTGATCGCATGCATGCTATGGAATTTTACGTAGTCGCGCTGCTATTTTCTTCAATCTTCATAATATAAAACGTTTACAGCTGAAGCAGAGTGAGAAAAGGACTCTCTTGGGTAGGGGCGAAATTCTTGGCTGCGACATTTAGGTCAGCATAGCGTCTGGCAAGCTCTTCCCTTTCGAGGTTGGAAAATTTATCTTATGGCGCCGTAAAACCCGGTCATTCATGGCCGGGATGAAAGGCGCCAGAGGTTTAATCAGCTTTCATGAACACCCAACTCATCTTCATAGACTTCAGAGAGAAGCCGATGGAGTTGCCCTACTAGGTAAAAAGGGATAGAAAGGAGAGAATATTCCACAGCTGAGGCTGTAGTGGTCTTTACCTGAATAAGATCGAACCTGGGGTAATCAGAATTTATTCTAACAGCTAAGTTTCTCCCTTTGCTTTCCATGAATTGGTGAAGTGATTTAAGAGTACCTGTTCTACCAGCCTTGACTTCCACAGGCACAATTTGATTTTTATGTTGGATCACGTAATCCACTTCAGCATTTGCTCCTGTCTTAGTACGCTGCCAATAATTAAGCGATGGTGGAACAAATGGAGCAAAAAGAGTTCTGAGCTGTTGGCCGACAAGCTGCTCAGCTAATCCTCCACTGTTGATTAGGGTGAGCTCTGATATAGAGCTCAATTGATGCAATGAAAGCCCCAATTCTGCACTGACAAGGCCACAATCTAACAAAATTGCTTTGAAAAATTTGTCTTTTCGCTCTGCATTAAGAGGTAATCCATTCGCTGAGGTAGCAAAGACTCTGTGACAAACACGGGCTTTTCCTAGCAAATCTAGAGCCATTCGCAAAGATGGAGTGTTGACTTCTGGATTGGCATGAGAATAAACAAATTTTTTTCCAAGTTGACGAGGAATTGCAGTCAATATGTCTTCTAAACGATCTATATTTAGACGACCTCGATACTTAGAGAAATCTTCTCGATAAGTAGCTAGAAGATCGAAATGAATCTGATTTACATGTTCAAGATTTTTTCTCCTAACCCAAGAGGATACAGCTGCTGGCATTCCACCAATGATCAGGTATTCCTTCATTATAGTAATGAGCTGTTTATGAATTGCTATTGGAATTTCCTTATGCAGAGGGTAGGTTTTGAGATACGTTTTTAATTCCGGATATTCCGCTGCTTCTAGAAATTCCTCGAAAGAAAGAGGCTCTAAATACATATAACCTATTCTACCGACTGGCATACTGAATTCATGATCTGCTAAGGCAAAATCTAGCAAAGAACCGGCAGCAACAACCGGAAGCTGAGGCATCTCTTCAGCAAACCAACGCAGCTTTGCCAGAAGCTGAGGAGCAGCTTGTATTTCGTCTAAAAAGAGAATAGAGTTACTTCGCTTGATAGTTTTTCCAAGTGACGCAGCGATATTGGCGATAATCTCTTCAGGCTCATTTGAGGAAAATAAAGACTCGAGATCGGGTCGCTTTTCAAAATTCAACTCAATCAGCTGTTTTTGTGTGGACTGGGCGAGATTTCGTATGAGCCAAGTTTTACCAACTTGCCTGGCTCCCCGAATGACAATTGGTTTTCGACTGCTAGAATTGAGCCAGTCTATCAAAAAATGTGTAAGATCTCGTTTCATAGCGACTGTAGCCTTTTTTCCTATCTTACGGTATTTTTTCATTCAACTCAAGAAAACATGGGGTTGTTTTTGTTGGCAGATTAAGAAAACATGGGGTTGTTTTCTTCGGTAGTAGCGACGAATTTGTTTGTAATCATTTAATTAAGAAGGGCTTAATAGGTTGCGGAACGCTTTGTCTGAGAGTTCAATATCTTGGAGCGAACTCAGCATTAAAAAAAAATTGAAATCATGAAATTCTCTTTGGCTATGGAAAGGATAGGAGAATCTAATCTCAAATTTTTTTATACCCCATGTCACAAGTCTAACCTGTAAAATAGGTTGCGTTTCCAGGTTAGGGTTTATTCATATCGTTATTGCGCTCGTCAAAATCACAAAATTGAGTAATCTGTTGTAGTGAGAGAAAAGGACTCTCTTGGGTAGGGGCGAAATTCTTGGCTGCGACATTTAGGTCAGCATAGCGTCTGGCAAGCTCTTCCCCTTCGAGGTTAGAGAAGAGGCCTGCGATGGGAAGGCCAATCAGATCGGTCTTACCTTTATGGGAGAGGACGAGTCCCCCTTTCGCTTTGATGATCGCATTGACAGCAGCTGCGAGGTCTTCTTCAGTGGTGGCTACGCAGGCAATGCAGTATTCGGGGTGACTTAAGGAACAGCCGATGGCTCCTTTCTTGAGACCAAAGCCGGTGATCTCTTTGACGAGGGGAGATTCATTGGGAAGGCGGCTGATGAAGGCGATGATATTGGGCGTCTCATCATCCCCTCCGAGGTCGATCTGGCCTGTTTTTTTTCTAAATTCCTCCGGTGCTTTTAAAGGAACAGCGAGTTTATCGATCGGGATCATCGTTTGGTGAGGGAAGAGCGGCCCCTCTTTAAACACGAGCTTTCCTTGGATGTAGGTCTCTAGAACGCGAAGGGAACTTAGATCTTGCACGAGGATGAGATCTGCAGGGTCTCCTTCGCGCAAGAGACCTACGTTGAGGTTGTGGGTCTTGGTGGGAGAGAGGGTCGCTGCGCGGATTGCATGGACCGGCTCGATGCCTTGCTCGATGGCTCTTCGGACAAGAAGATTGATGTGTCCTAAGAGGAGGTAATCGGGACGGAGATGGTCGGAAGCGAAGAGGCAACGGGTGGGATCTTCTTTGAGTAAGGGGAGAAGAGGGGTGAAATTGCTAGGCGTGATGAGAATTGGTTCATCTTTTTGCCAAGCGGCACGTGCTTCAGAGAGGGTGGTGTAGATGGGATACGTCTCTGTGAAGGAAAACTTCATCGGGTCTTTGCGGGCATTGTCGAGGAGGTACTCGGGGCCTGAGGGGCCGAGGGTGTTTAGGATCCCTTGGTTAGTGGAGACTGCGGCCACTGTCCCGTGACGGACAGCGAGGCGGCCAAAGGCAGAGGGGGGAAGATGGGTGCTCTCGATGTGGGTGTACCCATCGACAAAACCGGGTAGGATAAAGAGCTCTCCTCTATGGCTGTTATGTTCGATTCCGGTGATGATTCCCTCTTCGATCGTAACCTTAGCGGCAAAGAGGGTATCGGAATGGATGTCGACGAGTTTGCCGTGGATCTCCATCAGTCGGTGTTCCTCAGGAGTCGTAGCCCATTGAAGACGACGAGGAGCGAAGCTCCGGTGTCGGCAGCAATCGCCATCCAAAGAGTCGCTAGCCCAAAGCAAGCGAGGGTGATGAAGAGGGCTTTTACAGAGAGAGCGAAGCCGATGTTTTGTTTGACAACGCGAAGAGCGCGTCTGGCATGGCGGATCAGCCAAGGGAGTTTGGAGAGGTCGTCCTCCATGAGGACGATGTCGGCGGTTTCGAAGGCTGCATCGGTACCCATGGCTCCCATCGCAATGCCAAAAGAACTGGCAGCCATGGCAGGGGCGTCGTTGACTCCATCTCCGACCATCGCGACGATCTTGTGGGCTTTTTTGATCTCTTCTACTTTGGTTACCTTGTCCTCGGGCATCATCTCGGCGTAGTAGGTATCGATGCCGACCTCTTTGGCGAGGTAGTGAGCGGTTTTTTGGTTGTCTCCAGTGAGCATGACCACTTGTTGGACTTTGGCATCGTGGAGTTCTTCGAGTATTTTTCGGATCCCTTCACGGGGCTCGTCGGCGACGCTGATGAGCCCGCAGATATGGGTGAAGTCTCCAATGGCAATCACCGAGTGGCCTGCATCTTCAAGTTCGATTGCGAGGGCATGGGCGTTGGGGTCCTCGCTGTGTTTCCTTTCGTGCATGAAGCGATGACTTCCAATCCAATAGCGATTGCCATCGATCGTCCCTTCCGCGCCGAGCCCTTTGAACACCTGGAAATTTTCGGCTGGGGTGGGGGAGAGGTTGAGTTCTTCAGCCTTGTCTAATATCGCACGGGAGAGCGGATGTTCGCTCGGCTTTTCTAAGCTGGCGGCGATCTCGAGAAGCTCTTTCTCGGTGTGGTTATTGAGGGGGATGATTCTCTGGACTTTGGGACGCCCCTCGGTCACTGTGCCTGTTTTATCAAAGGCGATCGCTTCGAGCTTGGCCGCCAGTTCGAGGTAGAGACCTCCTTTGATGAGAACACCATTACGCGCTGCACGGGCAAGGCCAGAGACGATGGTCACCGGAGTGGAGATGACGAGGGCACAGGGACAGGCAATGACGAGGAGGACGAGACCTCGATATATCCAGTCAGCCCAAGGCTCTTGGAAGAAGAGGGGAGGGATGAGGGCTACGAGCAGAGCTAGGGTCATCATGATGGGTGTATAAACCTTCGCAAACTGATCGACCCACTTCTCACTACTCGCCCGTTTTTTTCTCGCGTTTTGGACCATCTGTATGATCCGGGCAAGAGTTGTGTCTTCCGCTTTTTTAGTGACCCGAAACTCGAGGGCTCCATCCCCATTGACAGTGCCGGCAAAGAGGGGGGAGTCTACAGTTTTCTCAAGGGGGATTGACTCGCCGGTGATTGGTGCCTGGTTGACAGAGGAGCTCCCCTTGGTGACGATCCCGTCGAGAGGGATCCTCTCTCCGGGGCGGACGAGGACGATAACGCCCAGCTCAACCTCTTCGACGTTTTTCTCAATGAGCTTTCCATCGACGAGTAAGGAGGCGATTTTAGGAGAGAGGTCGAGGAGGGTGCTGATCGCTCGTCTTGCTCTCTCGGTGCTCCAGCTCTCGAGAAGAAGGGCAAGGGAGAAGAGGAAGGTAACTGTCGCCGCTTCGAACCATAGCCCTAAGGCAATCGCTCCGATGACGGCGATGAGCATGAGTAGGTTCATGTCGGGGCTTAGTTTCTTAGCGCTGACAAGAGCCTTCGGAAAAACGAACCACCCCCCGGCAATGATCGAAATTGCATAGAGCGCGAGTAGCTCGAAGGGGAGCCTTGCGAAGTTGGGCTCTACTCCAACGATATCGGCGAAATCTTCAGGGCCTAAAAGGTGAAGAAAAAAGCCGAGGAGAAGAAAGGCTCCACTGGTGATGCAGAGAATGAGCCGCCCTTTTTGCTCCCAGAAGGTTGCCTTTGGGAGAGGCTCTCTTCCTCCTTCGAGCTGGGCGTGCATCCCTGTCTCTTTCGCTTTCTCTAGTAAAATCTCTTTTGTGGTGAGGGTCGGATCAAAGGTAATATGAAGTTTTTGATTCAGGACATCAAAATCGAGTTCTTCGATTCCTTCTATTTCTTTATAGACCTTGCGTAAGATCTTGCATTCTTCAGAGCAATCGAGCTCTTGCACTTTGATAGTGATTGTGTCCATAATCCACATACTAGGAAACATTTTAGACTAGAGTCAATACCTATGAAGACATATGATACATTTACGATGGAAAGTAAGATCTTGCAGTCAGTAGAAGATGGGATCCGTGCGATCACTTTTTTGAAAGACCCGACTAGCCTCATCTTTATTAATGAGGCGAGCAGAATGATTGCCGATTGTTTTGAGAATGGGGGGAAACTCCTCATCGCTGGAAACGGAGGCAGTCTGTGCGATGCGATGCACTTTGCTGAGGAGCTCACTGGGGTCTTCAGAGAAAAACGGCGGGCATTGCCTGCGATCGCTCTCTCATGTCCAGGACATCTCACCTGCACGGCCAATGACCTCGGTTTTGATGGGGTTTTTGCCAGAGGGGTTGAGGCCTATGGGAATCCCGGTGATCTTTTCATCGCCTTGACCACCAGTGGCAATTCTCCCAATTTGCTTGAGGCAGTCTCTACCGCAAAAGAAAAGGAACTCAAGGTGATTTCTTTTCTTGGTAAGACCGGCGGAAAATTGAAGGGACTCTCCGATCTCGAGTGGCATGTGGAGGGCTTCACGTATTCCGATCGGATCCAAGAGGCTCATATGGCTGCGATTCACATCATCATTGAAATGGTCGAACAGACACTATTTTATGAACGTTGAAAGCCAAATCATCGATATCATTGAGGGGAAGAAATCGGCTCCTATCACCAAAGCTCTTCTTCAGGCAATGAGCCAGGGCTACCGGGTGGGTGCCTATGCGCGGAACCTCGCCTATGATGCCTTCATACCTTCCCAAACACTCCCCGTACCAGTGATCAGCATTGGGAACATCGTTGTGGGTGGGACGGGAAAAACCCCGTTTGTCCATTATCTCGCTAAGCAACTTGTTTCTCACATGAAGGTCGCCATACTCTCTCGGGGGTATCGTCGCAAAGGGAACAATACGCTTCTCGTCACAAAAGAGAGCTCTCCAAATGAAGTTGGCGATGAACCCTATTTTCTTGCACAAAAGCTTCCCGAGGCGCAGGTGATCGTTGGCCCGAATCGCTATAGCTCTGGACTCAAAGCGGCAACGCTTGGTGCTGAGGTCATCCTTCTAGACGATGGGATGCAACACCGGTCTCTTCTCCGGGATATCGAGATTGTGGTCATGCATGCTGACGATCTCTTTGGGAAAGGATACTATTTGCCGAGGGGGTTCTTGCGCGATAGTCCTCGTAGGCTCAAAGCTGCAGACCAGATCATTTTGACCGGGGTGAAAAATGCAGAGGATTTTGCAAAACAAAAGGAGCGCATCAGAAAATTTACCGACGCTCCCATCACAGCGATGGAAATGACCGCAACAAAAGCCGGCGAGATCAAGAGTAAAAAAGTGGCGAGCTTTTGCGCGATTGCAAGACCTGAGCGCTTCATGAGCACACTCAAAGACCTCGGCGCAGAGGTTGTGATGCACCGTGAGAAGCCCGATCACTTTTCCTTCTCAGAAGAAGAGCTAGAGGTTTTTTCCAATGAGGCAAAAACCAGCGGTGCTGAGTGTCTTGTCTGCACAGAGAAGGATGCTGTGAAATTGAGCCCCAAGCTGCAAACGACCCTTCCGATTATCCCTCTCGCCATCACACTTACACCTTCTCATGGGAAAGAAGAACTAGAAACCCTAATGGATCATATGATTGAGGTTTGTCAATGAGTGAAGAATTTGAAGTGACCCTCCCCAAGCTGGGAGAGAGCATCATGAACGCCACCATCGTCCAGTGGTTCAAAAAGGAAGGGGAGGCGATAAAGAAAGATGAGCCTCTACTTGAGGTAGCGACCGATAAGGTCAACAGCGAGATCCCTTCTCCCGTCTCTGGCGTGCTGAAGAAGATTCATGCGCAAGATGGAGAGGAACTGCTCGTTGGAGATCCATTAGCGACGATTGTCTCTGAAGAAAAAGGGGCTGCTCCAGCGGCCCCCAAAAAAGAAGAAAAAGCCAAGGATGCGGACTCTTCTGCAGAAATGAAGGACTACTATTCTCCGGCCCTTTTGCGCTTAGCTCGCGAGAAGGGCCTTCCCTTAAATGAGCTCGAGAAGATTCCCGGTAGTGGCTCCGGTGGACGAATCACCAAAAAAGACTTAGAAGAGTACTGCTCTAAGAAGGGAAAGCCCTGTCCTATGGACAAAAAGGGAGAACCTAAGGAAGGGGTTGAGCACATCAAAATGAGCGGTATGCGCAAAGCCATTGCCGAGAACATGGTCCGCTCTTTCTATCAGGCGCCCCATGCCTCTCTCATCGTCGAGGTCGACGTGACCGATCTCATGAAGACGATCAAAAAAGAGAAAGAGGCCTTTTTAAAAAAGCATGGTGTGAAGCTGAGCATCACGAGTTTTGTGGCGCGGGCGATTGCTAGTGCCTTAAGTGAGTATCCCTTACTTAACGCTTCTCTTGATGAGGATACGATCATAGTGAAGCGGTTCATCAATTTAGGGATCGCCGTGAGTGTGGAAGAGGGGATCATGGTTCCCGTGATCCGCAATGTTCATGGGATGTCTTTTCCGGAGATTGCAGCCACCGTTGCCGATTTTGCACAGAAAGCACGGACAGGGACCCTTCAGCCCGATGATGTACAAGAGGGGACCATCACGATGACGAACTTTGGGATGTCGGGGATCCAGATCGGGATCCCGATCATCCGTTTCCCCGAGGTGGCGATCGTGGGGATCGGAGGGATTAGCCAGAAAGTGGTTGCTGTAGAGGAAGGGCTCTTTGGGGTGCGTCAGATGATGCATATCTCCCTGACCTTTGACCACCGGGTCATCGATGGGATGTATGGGTGCGGGTTTCTCTCGGCTCTTAAGAAGCACCTGGAAAAGGATCTTTCTCTTTCATGATTTCTACAAATTGCACCCAATGGAGCTAAGTGGGTGCAATACGTAGAATATAGGAACGATTAAGGATCTCTGTAAATTTTCTGTTCACGACAACTTTTCCCTTCCAAGCTGAGGCCTGTCATTTTACTATACTGATTCTTCTTGTCGGAAAGCTTTAGGCAACCTTCTTATAGAGGCTGGAGTAGAACCTCCTCAAGAACCTCCTGGCACCCTCTGAGATTCAATGAATGCCTCCACCCGAGAGCAGAGCGCAAGAGGCCCCTCATCCTCAACGCCAGGCATAACACCGTTCCAGGCCGCTCGCTTGAGCCCCCCTTCTAAATTCTCAGCAAAAGAGTAGTTTTCAGTCACGTACTGGCAAAAGGCAAGAGTCTTTTCGTGGAGCTTGGGATCCTGGAGAAGAGAGAAGAGCTCTTTCATTTGAACGGACGAGAGCTCGTCGTTGCTTCCTACGAGATCGAGTAGTTCTCCCAAGGGAGTGTAAATGTCCTTTGCCACGGCAATCTGTTGCTGTAGGAATTTTTCCTTCGTTATCGGTGAAAATATTTCGTAGTGATAAAGCTTGCAGCGCGAGGCCCATGCTTCTGCTGCCGAATTATCTCCTGTAGCGAGAAGTCTTTCCGATGCGAGCTGCAGGCGTCGCATATCCCCTGGAGAAAATGAGGGGCGCATGATGACTGAAACTCTCCTTCCTGTCTCTTCTCTGCTGCAAAAGGTCTCGATGGATCTTTCTTCTTCTTGGAGGAGGGTAATACTGCAATAACCTAGTGTATTTAAAAGACTAAGAAATGAATCGGTGACGATCTCATTTTGAATATCCCACAGTTTTCGAGGGCCGTAATACCCATTTCTGTTTAGAACGATCACAACATCTTTTTCTTGTTCATCGATGACAACGGAGGTTATGAACTTCTTCCAAGAGGAGATTTTGTGTGCATATCCCCCATTAATCGAGAATTTTCCCTCATCAGGTATCTCTTCGAGATCGTCGCAATCCAGTAGTTTGTAGAGGTCATGTTTTAGCGAGGGATCTTCGATCTCTTTGAGATAAGAGAGGCAAGAAACTCTTCCTGAAAGTGGAGCTTCGATCCGAGTCTTGTCAAACAATACTCCTGTGCCCTCTTCCAGCCCCATGACCAGTCCCTTGTCGGGCTCATGGGAGGGAGAATCACTCTTAAAAGACTGTCCAATTGCATTTTCTAGAAATGCAAATCGAGGGACAGGGCTAGTTGTGATTTCTTCTGTTTCTTTTGAGCAGATGACAGGCCCAACTACAAGAAAATCGGACTCTACGGGTTGTAGGTCTTTTGGCTTTACTTTAGTGATGATGATGTTTGATGAAGCTTCGATTTTTAGAAATTTTTCCGGATAAGAAGTTTTCGATGAGATGATCCAGTTAAAGGTGAGACTCGGCTCGATCCGTTGGAGAAGTTTAATGACCTTTGCAGCAGCAGAAATGTCTCCGAGGCCCCCTATTACCTCAGTGAATACGGTAATCTTCGAGATCTCCTTTGGCCAGGGGAGAGAATGATAGGCTTTATTCTTAGAGAACGTAAGCGCATCAGTCCGGGCTACACTCATAGAGTGACACCTAAGCCAAAACTCCAGCCATAGAGAGCGAGACTGCCCCTAGATTGGATGCTTTTTCCGGGTTGGGATTTAGAAGGAAAATAATAGAGCTGATTCTGATGGAAAAGTAGGTAAGCCTCCCAGCCGATCCGAGCGAAGAGGGCAATGCACTTTTCTTCAAAGAGGTGACAATATTCGAGGCCGAGAGCTAGTTCTGCCGCTTTTCTGGTCTGCGAGTGGGTATCAAAGAGCTTGAATTGTCCTTTATCTTTGTTCTTCGGGTCTTCCTCGTCTTGGTGGATGTAAAACTCTCCAAAAAGCAGACTGCAAGCCCCTCTTGAAAACAGACTGAAACACCGATTCAGCTTCCAGAGAGCTTCTGCCCCAAACTGAGGGCCGAGTCCCCAAAACTTGTTCTTCATTGAGAGCTCGTTTTCTCTGTCAACAAGCAGATAGTTGATGCGCGTCTTATGCCTTACTCCAGCAAAGCGCAGGCCCCAGTAGGGGGTAAGAGAAATACAGGAGGAGGCCTCCCAACACCGTGCGAGGTTGAGGTCGAGAAAACCGAGATGAAGACGCCAGCGACTCCTCACACTGTTGGCCTTTTCGAGCCCTTGGAGAGGATGTCCCCATGTGGGGAAAATCTCACCCTGTTTGTTTTCGGTTACACGAGCATGGTAGTGAAGGAAGGTAAGCCAAACCTGCCAGTTATCGTGGCAGAGTGTCGCGGCTGCTTTAATTCGAACGCCGAGGCGGTATTTAGGTTTAGGACTTAGAACTCGATTCTCTTTCAGTGCATAGGCATTCCCTCCTTCTCGTGTCTGGAAGTAGAGGGCATCTGCTTGCATATGGTAAGCGGGAGGGGTCATGCACTATCCAGGGATTTTTTTCGGGAAAAGAACGGCGTTGGAGTCTCGGATCACTTCCTTGGATAGCCCAGCGACACCGATCATATTGGTGAGGAGCATCAAAGAGAAGGAGATGTCAGCGAGGAGCCAGACGAGATGGACATTGCAAAATGCCCCAACTGGAACAATTGCAATGAAGAACCAACGGTACCGTTGGATCCACTCTTCTCCAAGGAGGTAGCCGACTGCTCTTTCTCCGCAGTTGGCCCAAGCTAAGATCGTCGTGTAAGAGAAGAGAAAGAGGGCGAGGATGACGATTCCTCCACCCATTGGTGTTCCGAGCCCTTGTGAAAAGGCTGCTGTAACCATGTTTGTGCTTTGGAGACCACTTTGCCAGGCCCCTGTAACGAGAAGGACCAGACCCGTTGTCATACAGACGGCCATTACGAGTACTGGAGCAACAAGTGTGACTAGGCCGTTTGTGATGGGGTCATCCGACTCGGTGCTCGATTGAAGGATAGGGGCGATTCCCGTTCCGGCGTCGGTAGCAAAGATCCCCCGGTCAAAACCGGTGGAGACCGCCCGCATTAGACCAAAGCCCATCACCCCTCCAGCAAAGGACGTAGGAGAGAAGGCAGCCACGAAGATCTGTTTCATGGCAGGCAAAATGAGATCGGTATGCAGCCCTAAGATCACAAGCGCTGTCCCGAAATATAGAGCGGCCATAATAGGGACGACCGATGCAGCGACTTTTGCAAAGCGCTGGATCCCTCCGAGGAGGACGATTCCGACGAGAATAGCAATTCCAACTCCTGAGAAGAGTGGAGAAATGCCTAGTTTAGCGAGGGGAAGGGCGATTGAGTTCACCTGAGTCAAATTCCCCGCAGTGAGTCCTGCAAATAGGGCAAAAAGAGCAAACAGAGTGGCGAGTTTTCTTTTTCCAAGCCCTCTGCTCAAGTAGTACATGGGGCCCCCTACAGGCTCTCCCTTGCTGTTTTTCTCGCGGTACTTCACGCCGAGGACACAGCTGGCAAACTGGACGGTGGCTCCTAGAAAAGCGATAACCCACATCCAGACGAGGGCTCCGGGACCTCCGGTGGCAAGAGCGATGGCCATCCCCGCGATGTTCCCCGTTCCAAAATTCCCTGCTAATACGGCCGCAACCGCTTGATAATGAGAGATTCCATTGCCACTTTCTCTTTTGGTGAGGAGCTGTTTAAAGCTCTCTTTCAGGCGAGTGAACTGGATAAATCGGAGCTTAAAGGATAAATAGAGCCCTAAGAGGAGCATAGCTGGAAAAATAAGGTATAGGGTGAAGAGATCGTTGATCTGCCCGAGAATTCTGCTTAAGTCCATAAGGGACCATACTATAGAGAAATGGCACCAAAAATAAAAGGAAAAACGTATTTTTAAATCTATTTTTATTATTCTTGTTTATTTAATTAACTGATAAAATATTAATAAAAACATAACAAAAAAGTTGAGTATGATAAATCCAAGTACAAATGATTTTTTAACTAGATTTGCAGACGATGGATGCAGTGGGTATTTCATCAATATGCATGAAGAACTCCTTTTTCCAATAATCACAGAAGGTCAGCATGTATTTGATCCAACGAGTGGAAAGACCTATGAAAATAAAAGATATATTTATCCAGAGCTTGTAGCAAAGCCAAGTCGCTTGCTGAATCTTTGCTTTAGCGTCATCGGGCTGGGGCAGGATCCAAGGCCTCTGCAAGAGAAGCTGACAAATGCCTCGAGACTCGCCACATATATTCAGCGGGCTCAGCGACCCCTCGTGAACTTGGGTTTGAACCAAGGCGTGTCTTTGAGCAAGCTACGAGCTAGAGTCGATGTCCTATATGGAAAATTCTTGAAAAACGCAGAAGCAGAAGATAGGAGGGTAGCAGGTGCAGCTAATCCTCCAGTTTTTGGCCCAATAAACGGGTTTGAAAGACGGATCTCTATGGAAAAAGGAAAAGCTCTAGCTGCCATCGATACTGCTCAGCAAACGGTTGTGGAACGAACTCCTCCCTTATGGAAGAGGGCTTTAAGCTTATCAGGAAGAGTTGGTTATGCAACGGTCAGTCAAAGCTTAAGCCTTTTAGGTAGAGTGGCTTATTTTGGATCGGTTGAGCATCCTAATCTAGGACTAGGAGCTGCAGCCGTCGCAACCGTCGCTTATATCATCATGGCTTAAAAGACCGTTCGTTCAAGTCTCAAAACCTCTCAGGTTTTCTGAGAGTTTTTTTATGCTTAAATTAATATCTATTATATACTTAACTTTTTATTTACAAGTAATTAATTATTTAGTATAATTAGTTAATAAAAGGTAAATAATAATGGAATTAACTAGATTGATTAAATCGGGATTTGAGCTTCCTAATAAGTTCTTTATCGACAAGCACTTGCGATTCTATAGGGATAGCACTTGGAGTCGGTTTGTCGTATGGATGAGGAACCTATTGAGCCACAATAACTTCGACAATCTCACCGTTGCACAAGCCATCGATCGTCAGTTCGGTGTTAATTCGGAGTGGATAAATAATCCCAGGGTTCACGACTTTATGGAGCGCCTTAAGGAGCGGGTAGCAATGGGTGAGGACCCTAAGGGCAAAATCTTTGGGGTTTTCAATCGAATTATGATCCGGTTCCCAAGGCCGCTCTCAGCCGGAGAGAGGAACGCGCTAAGGATCGAGTTGAAGATCGAGGAGGTCTTTAATACGCGTGAGCAGGAGGTATTCGGAAAAGAGATTGCCCAAATGGTGGAGCCATATGAGCATAAGAAGGAGCTTTTCTCTGAAAGGGATGAGAAAGCCCTCGATCAGATCATCCGAACCTTCATCTCTAAGAAAAGGCTCGCTCGTCTTGAAGAAATCGCGGGGAAAGGAGTCAGGTATTGTTGGAGAGTGGTCCTTAAAACGGCTTTGCAGAATAGTGGATACGGAGTAAGTCCATGGCGGATTCGAGAGGGAAAAAGTTTCATTCCTAAAGAGAGATTTGGGCTCTTGCTAGGAGGCTTCGGCAATCGATGTACAAAAGCAAAAGAAGAACAGATTGCAAGAGGAGTAATGAGTCTAAAAACCCGCTTTCCCGGTTTTAAAAGAGAGTTTCTGTTTCATTTCCTTCAGGAGCGTCTAGGGGAGCAGTTTCCGACAGTTGCAGAACTCATTGAAGAGGCGCTTAGAAAAGTTGATTATCTTCCATCGCTCCCTTTTGAAGAACGTAAATCTGATGCCATTGCCTCTATGCTTAATATAGCGGAAATCTTTGAAGAAGATGTGGCGAGCCGTGCAATTACCAATGCTCTTCATCATGCAGGATTGAATGTAAAGCAAGAAAATATCGCTTGGGCAATGCAGAATCCTGAAGATTTTATTGAAGCTGCCGAAAGAAACGGATACTGCAGAAATGAAACATCTCTTGCTGGAGCTTTCGATATTCTTCTGAAACAAACTGGAAAAGTTTCGATTCTTCAACAAGAAACGATCAACCAATTTCTTGGTGAGTTACAGAAGCAGATCCCACTGATGGTTACATCTTCAACAGTGAGGTGGAACTCATGAGCTTTTTTCTCACTTTACGCTCAGCATTTTTTTCCAGTTCCCAAGCAGAAATCATTGAAGCGGTGCAGCCATGCACTGTCGGGAGAATCGGGGAGTATATCCTGGAGAAGCTTCCACAATATTCTGTTTCAAATGAGAATTTTCTGGCTTCTTTGCGTATGAGAACAGCCTATCACGGGACATGCGCTTCTCTTCTTGGTGATCAATTAAAGGATGGGAAGTTTGAGGATAGAGGGAGAAAGGTCTATTTTGCGAGTAAATCTACAGCTGCTCGGTACGCCTTAAGCAAAAAAGCAGTTTACGGAGGCGATCCCTTAGTCCTAGTCATTCGTTCCAAACAGAAGCCCAAGCTGAATGACATCACGCCTGATGGAATGGGAAGAGGGCTCGGTCTTTATTCGTATTTTCGGACGGAGGATGCATCAGTCTGGATCCGTGAGGTCCACCGCGTAGAACCTCTGAATCTGGAAGGCTCTTAGTAAATCTCCCCAGTAGAAAAACCCGGCTTGCCATCGAAGAGATAGAGATTTTCTGTCTTGATGATGTCAAATCCCTCATCGGTGAGCAACTTCATGGTCTCAAGAATTTCTTTAGGGTTTGCGGTTTTTCCTGTTTCTTTATGGGAAAATCGAGCTCTAAACTGATCAATACAAAATGTTTCTGGCTGTCCTTCTGGCCACACTTTTGCCCCTCGGTTTGTGAGGAGCTTTAATGTGAGAGGAGTGGGCGTCTCAGCAATTTTTTTCTGAAGGTTTGTCGGGTCTACTTTCGAGTGGAGGTAGATGTCTGTGCCAATGAGAGAGCGCTTCTCAGGGTGGGGTGTTTTTACGCCGAGGGTTTCGATTTTTTTCTGTTCTTTATAGGAGACCGGTTTGAGTTTTTCGGGCTTATCTCCGAGGAATTTGGCTACTGCTTGGGCAAATTCTTTTGTTCCTACACACTCTTTGCTTGTCTGCTTTTTGAAGATGTCGTAGGTATGGATCCCTTCTTCAATGGTTTTGAGCCAGGCGTTGTGGATCCTCTCGGCCGCCGAATGTTGTTCTAGATAATTGAGCATGAAGATGGCCCCATGGAGAAGACCCGATGGGTTGGCGGAATTTTCTCCTGCCCGGCGGGGGGCAGAGCCATGGATGGCCTCGAACATCGCTGCATGATCTCCGATGTTTGCTGAGCCACCGAGTCCTACGGAACCGGAGATCTGTGTGGCGACATCAGAGAGGATGTCTCCGTAGAGGTTGGGGAGGACGAGGACATCGAACATTTCGGGAGTGTCGGCGAGCTTTGCTGTGCCGATATCGATGATCCAGTGCTCGTTTTCAATGTCAGAGTATTCAGAGGCGATCTCTTCAAATATTTTGTGGAAAAGCCCATCCGAGAGCTTCATGATGTTGTCTTTAGTGAAGCAGGTGACTTTTTTTCGGTTGTTTGTACGGGCGTATTCAAAGGCGAAGCGAACGATTTTTTCAGTGCCGGGCCTTGAAATCATTTTCAGCGACGCGCAGATATCAGGGGTTTGGCGGTACTCGAGGCCTATGTAGAGATCCTCTTCATTTTCGCGGACAATCACGAGATCCATCTTCGGGTGCTTAGTCTGGACAAAGGGAGAGTAGGAGATAGAGGGGCGGATGTTGGCATAGAGACCAAGGGTAGAGCGGATCGTCACATTGAGGCTTTTGTATCCCCCACCTTGAGGTGTGGTGATCGGGGATTTAAGGAAGGCTTTCGTTGCTCGGAGGGTGTCCCAGGTGGAAGGCTCCATCCCAGTAGTGTGACCTGCAAGATAGCATTTTTCTCCAATTTCAACCTGGTGATACTCGAGATTGGCCCCCGCTTCTTCTAGGATAAAAAGGGTGGCCTCCATGATCTCAGGGCCGATGCCATCACCCTTGGCGATCGCTATAGGGATTTTTCCACTCGTCATTCACCTTCCTCCATTCTTCCTTTTCTTATGGGAAAACCTTGAAAATTTCAAGAGAAATTGCTAAATTGCCCTCATGACCTCAGTCTCGACTCCAGCATTAGAAGAACTTTGCCTACGGCAAAAGCAATATCTCTTGCATTATTTTGAGGCTTTAGACCTCTCAGAAGTGGAAGCTGTCCTCGAAGTTTGCTTGCAATGCTCAGGAATATTAGCCCTCACCGGTCTCGGTAAGAGCGGGATCATCGCACAGAAAATTGCGAGAACCTTTGTCTCTACTGGGACTCGTTCTTTATTCCTCCCTCCGACCGATCTTCTTCATGGAGATATCGGAGTTCTAACCGAGGATGATGTCGTCTTGCTTTTTAGTAAGAGTGGAGAGACAAAAGAGCTCATCGAAATGGTGGGTCCTATTCGCATGCGTGGGGCAAAGATCATAGCGGTTGTCTCAGATAGAGATAGCCGCCTGGCAAAAGAGGGAGACCTCATGGTCACTCTTCCTGTGGAAAAAGAGCTCTGTCCCTTTGATTTGGCTCCCACCACTTCAGCTACTGTTCAACTTTTATTTGGAGATCTCCTTTCGATCTCTTTGATGCAAAAGAAGGGTTTTCGCTTAGAGGACTACGCACAGAATCACCCATCTGGATCGATCGGGAAAAAGATCACCCTCACTGTCCGTGAGCTCATGAAAAACAGAAAGGAGCTCCCGATTTGTCGTCCAGAGGATCGATTGATGGATGCTCTCTTCGATTTATCGGATAAAAAATGTGGATGCCTTCTTGTTGCCAGAGAGGATAAATTGCTCGGCATTTTCACCGATGGTGACCTGAGAAGGGCACTTCATGGTAGAGGAGGAGAGGTGGTTCATGAGACGATGGATAATCTGCTAACAGCCCATCCAATCGTGGTGGGACCTGAAGAACTCGCTCTTGATGCGATGAAGAAAATGCAGGAGAATCGCTTTGTCATGGTCGCCCCTGTCATAGAAAATGGAAAATTAATTGGACTCATACGCTTACACGACATCATTCACGAAGGAATTTAATGGAAGTTTCAAGTTGGCTTTATCCTCTCATTCTAATAATTTTTGGCCTCGGCTACTTAGCGATCATCTTCGAATATGTGATCAAGGTCAATAAGACCGCGGTTGCGCTGCTCATCGCAGTCCTCTGCTGGGTAGTCTACTTTGCTTGCAGCTTTGCTCCAGTAGGGGACGACGTGAAGAAACTCGGAGTTCACTTGTCCGATGTCTCCCAGATCATCTTTTTTCTTATGGGGGCGATGACCCTCGTCGAACTGATCGACTCCCACAAGGGGTTTAAAATTGTCACTGATGTGATCCGCACCACTTCTAAGAGGAAGATGCTTTGGATCATTGCCTTCATCTCTTTTTTTCTTTCAGCCGTGCTCGACAACCTCACTACGACAATATTGATGGTCTCTATCCTAAGAAAAATGATCCCAACGCGAAGTGATCGATTTCTTCTTAGTTGCATCGTTGTTGTCGCAGCAAATGCTGGAGGGGCGTGGACGCCGATTGGAGATGTGACCACCACTATGCTGTGGATCAATGGACAGATCACCACACTCAGCGTGATGCAGGCAATCTTTTTGCCCAGTGTTATCGCTTTACTCATTCCTCTCTGTTATTTCTCAGTGACTCAAAAAGGGGTGTACACCCAGACCTATGCAGAAGAGACAGACGCGATCCCAGAACCTGGAGCACGACTCGTGTTCTTCCTTGGGATTGGGGCATTGGTTTTCGTTCCTGTATTCAAAGTTTTAACCGGGCTCCCTCCTTTTATGGGGATGCTCATTGCCCTTGCAGCCCTATGGCTTGTCACCGACCTCCTCCATCACAAGTACGAGCACCGCCAACACCTGCGCGTCCCGACCATCCTCACAAAAATCGATACTTCTGGTGTCCTCTTCTTCCTTGGGATTCTTCTTTGTATCAACTCTCTTGAGGCTGCAGGGATATTGGGTGATTTAGCTGCATGGCTCGAAAAAACGGTGAAGAACGAAATGCTCATCGTTACTCTCATTGGGGCCCTCTCCGCTATCATCGATAATGTTCCCCTCGTAGCTGGTACAATCGGGATGTATCCTCTCACAGATTACCCAGTAGACTCCTCCTTCTGGCATATGATCGCCTATGCTGCCGGGACCGGGGGAAGCATGCTCCTGATTGGCTCATCGGCAGGAGTAGCCTTAATGGGGCTCGAAAAGATCGATTTCTTCGCCTACATGCGGAAAATGACCATTCCTGTGCTGATCGGATACCTGGCTGGGATGGGGATTTACCTCTTACAGCGGTCTATCACTGTAGTGGTCTGACACGCATTTCTGCATTTGATATTTTTCTTCAACAACGTTGTTTTTCCCTCTCAGAAGCACCTCTGGATAAGGTTGCGTTGAATTTCGGCATGAAAGGTTTTATTTTAACTTGCGATCAGTGCAAAAAGGCTTTGCGATAAATCTGCCCCTTTTGTAATCTGGTGTCTTCCTTTCACGAGACTTGTCTTTGAAAAAGGAAAGCATCAGCAGAATTAGCTGTGCTAAAGCTCTTTTGACAGTAGTGATGAAGTGATGTGACCATAACGCTTGTGCAAGTTAAGGTTTTCCTTAACTTGCCCTATTTTTTATAATGACAAATTGTCAAGATATTTTTTTTAAATTGAGAATTTGATCTTGGTTCAGATTGAATGCTGACGGCGTGGATGAGGCATGCAAGTCGCACGAAGTTGTAGGGCAACCTGCAACTGAGTGGCGGAAGGGTTAGTAATACATGAATAACTTGCCTCTTACTTGGGAATAACGACTGGAAACGGTCGCTAATACCGAATGAGGTGTCTGGAGAGATCTCCAGTTATCAAAGTGGGGGACCGGGGAAACCTGGCCTTGCGGTAAGAGAGAGGTTCATGGGATATCAGCTTGTTGGTGTGGTAAAAGCGCACCAAGGCTAAGACGTCTAGGCGGATTGAGAGATTGACCGCCAACATTGGGACTGAGACACTGCCCAAACTCCTACGGGAGGCTGCAGTCGAGAATCTTTCGCAATGGGCGAAAGCCTGACGAA
>SDBU01000167.1_pt1 | contig 93469 bp, 136 predicted proteins | sample 2277071 | NCBI WGS metagenome assembly SDBU01 (sample SAMN10397929, study PRJNA504765) | marine sediment metagenome | isolation source: marine sediment core GS08_GC12, 126 cmbsf | place: Arctic Ocean: Gakkel Ridge, Loki's castle | collected 2008
TCGTCTAGTAGCTCTAGTAGTATTTCGACTTCTAGTTCATCGTCTAGTAGCTCTAGTAGTATTTCGACTTCTAGTTCATCGTCTAGTACATCAAGTAGCTCTAGCTCTAGTAGTGTGAGTAGTTCCAGTTGGTCCAGTACAAGCTTTAGCAGTTCGTCATCTAGCAGTATTTCGACTAGTACGAGTTCTAGTAGTATTAGTAGTTCAAGTGCCTCTAGTCAAACTGAAGAGTAAAAATAGGATTTAATTATGCCCATCGAAAAACATTTACCAGATAACCATTTTAATACCGTCATTCGGGTTGTTAAAATGTCATCCTTGGATGTGGTGAAAGAAATCAAAACTGCTACATTTTTTGCATTAAAAAGGTTAGGGGCAAAAAGACGTGTGGTCAATGCAAAGAGAAAGATACCAGCAGGTAGCGATCAAATTGATATTGGATCTTTCATTACATGGATGAATAAGGTTCAGGTGGGGGATGAAAAAGCAATTGAGCAAATAGTTGCGATTGACGCCACCGCTTGCAGAAGGGTTGATGGCTAAATGTATTTGAGCTATGAACAGGTAGCAGCTACAAATGTTGTAAAGACGGCTGCTGCGTTGACTATTCCTGCAAATGCTACGATGGTTGAGCTTCAGTCTGATACGCAGGATGTCCGCTACACAATGGATAATACAACTGATCCGACTCAAACAAGCGGTATGATCCTTTTGGTATCATTGCCCGAAAATACATTTTTGATTGAGGATTTGAAAAGAATTAGATTTGTTCGGGGGGCAGGAACGGATGCTAACCTCAACATCCATTACGCGGCTGGGAGGGATGTCTAATTCCTATTCCAAAACCAAAAACTGGTGAAAAAGAAAACGATTTTGTTTCCAGGTGTATGGCCGATGGTGTAATGGGAAAAGAGTATCCGGATAACAAGCAACGAGCAGCCATTTGTTCTACTCAGTGGAAAAACAAGGAAAAATCAATGCGAGATAATGACTGGCTAATAAATGAAATAAAAAGCAGGTCTAAGCAAACTCAGTTTGGTCGTGGTATTTTGACTGCTGATAGGTATGTACGTACATTGGCTGATGCTGCTGGACTTGATGTTTGTTATAGATATGGGTCAAAAGGTACTACCAGTTTTGACGATGTAATGAGAAAAGCAGCAAGGACATTGGTATATAGTAATGATGAAATGGATTTGGAAGAGAAAGCTACATCTACTCATGAGTTCAAGGGACTTATGGAAGGAGCAAAGGAAGGAGTAGCATTACCCAAAAATACATTGATGTTATTTCGACATAAGCTTAGTACCTCAATGGAAGATAGAGATAAGGACATCGTTCATAGCAAAGGATTAAATCTAGATCCCAAGATGTTGCTTTTGTGGCAGCATATTCATACGATGCCATTAGGTCCATATCTTTATACTGTAAGCCAAGACAATAAATCTGTCCGGGTAGTTTCTGCGATTGTGGATATGAATGCAACTACTCATGATGCTGCTGTAATGGTTGACAATGGAATGGGTAGATTCTCCCATGGGTTCAAAGCCGTGTCATTTGAAAAACGGAAAGATGTCAAAGGGAAAGAAACAGGTGGATTTGAGATTCACGAAGCAGAGGTAATGGAAGAGTCATTGGTTTCAGTTCCAGCTAATATCGGAGCTGATATGGAAGAGGTATTGCTTTCGTTAATTGAGGGTGGAAAATTAACATCGCCGATTATGAAATCAGTAGGAAAAACTCTTCGAGGCCATACTCCAAAACAAGTTCAGGGGATAGGTATCAAGTATCGAGAACGATGCGGAGATTTGGAAAGGGAAATTTCATGTTCTTCGCTTGAAGAATTAAAAGAAGCTGCTGATAGCGGATTGATTGATTTAACAAAGGAGGATAAGAGTGATGATGAGAACGAGTCAAGAGATAAACAAGGAGAGGGAAGAGTTGAAAAAGGAACAACCGGCTCACCAGAAGAAACCGATGGAGTTGGAAACGAAGAATACAAGTCAGAAGAGGAATCAACCGGTGACAAGGAAGTAGATGAGCTTGAAGAGAAAGATGTGTATTTGCATTTTGAGCATTCCTTTGAGGCTTTAAGGAATGATCTAGAATACATTTTGAAAAAGAAATATAAAAACTCCAATATAGTAGCTACTTATCCCAATTATATAATTTACAAAGTTTATAATTCCGATGCGGCCGTGGCTTATGATGATGATAAAATGTGTTACAAAGTTGGATGGGGCATGTCCAATGATGAATATGTTTTGATTGGAGAGCCTGAGGAAATTGAATTATCAATTGAGATTGAGAAAAAAGATATAGAAGTAGAAGATGAAAAAGCGGGTAGAGTTATCTCTAAAAAGAATGAGTCTGTGATAAAAGAAGCTAGAGATGATATAAAGGCAGCTTCTCAAATGGAAGGAGTTGGCCGTCCTGTTCGAGCTTTACTTGTATCAGCACATAGAGGATTGGGCAAAGTATTAGATTCATTGGGAACAGTTGGAGAAGCTTCCATTCCACAAGATATTCAAACAAAGGATGCTATGGTAGCATTCATTGCAAACGCTACTGCTGAAGAGCGTGATACGATGCAAAATCTGCTTACTACTTTTTCTATGGTAGATAAGAGTAGACGGATTGCAAAACTGTATAACGCTTTAGGTGGATAAGAGTAGAAAGGTATGCTATAAAGTTATAGCATCAAGATAATCGGTCGTTTAACTTATATAATGAAAGGGCCACTAAAATGACCTTGACCGAAAAAATGAAAACTTGGCTTATTGCCAATAAAAGCATTGAAGAAGATGCTAATGACAATGAGTTCAAAAAGGCTGCTAGTGATGCCCTTGTGAGTGGGGATCTCTCAACAGCTAAATTCAGTGAATTGTGTACTGATGAACGAGATCAGGAAGCACAAGAATTCACAAAAAAACTAGACCGTTTAGCAGACAGTCTTGAAAAAGCTGTTACTGCTATGACGGTTCCTAAATCTGAAGCCAAGGAAGATGATTCTGAAGCTAAGGAAAATGATAAGGAAATCAAAACAGAGACCAAGGAAGTAAAAACGGAAACCAAGGAAGTTAAAACCGTTTCGAAGATGGCTAAGATGGTCAGTGAATTGGGCGGTATGTCAGTGGAAGACGAGGGAGAAAGGTCATTTGATATTCGGGTAAAAGAAGCGGTAGAATCTTATGAGTCTACTAAATCTGCAATGACCTACCCGCAAACTACAAAGGAAGGTAGAGTACATTCGTTGGCTGGTCAACCTGTCATGGAATTTGGAAAGCCACTTTATACGGCAAGTCAAAGGGATATAGCACTTGTTGGAGCATATGCAAAATTCCAAATTTTGGAAGCTACTCCAAAGCTGGCTGGTAATGCTAGTCGAGCTTGGGAACGGTTGTCCGATCATGAAAAGTCCTTATTGGTTCATTTAGCTGAGCATGAACAATGGGATGATTCTCAGAATGGAAAACCCCGATCTCGTAAGGGATATCTAGGGGGAATAAAAGCCTTGATTGATGATTCGACAAGTGGTGGCTTAGAAGCTGCTCCTATTGTTTTTGACAATCAAGTGATCCAAACTCCATTGCTTCATGGCGAGTTGTATCCCCAGGTAACTACTAAGCCATTGGATCGAGGTCGAAGGGTCGAAGGCGTTTCGACTTTAACAGTAACATCTAGTTGGGGAGGTGTAGATGATACAGCGGTATCGTTGTTTAACACCGCCTCTTACGTGTCTGCTTTTGACACTACCATCTTTAGATGGGAAGGTGCTATCAGAATTGGATTGGATTTCCTTAGCGATACTCCAATTGATTTTGGGGCTCATATTACAGCCCAGTATGGCGAACGGTTGATGGAAGATTTGGATGATGTTATTGCTGTTGGTAATGGTACTACCCAGCCCGAAGGTGTTATCAATAAGAGTGGAGCGACGAGTGTTGCGTGGGGTGGTGCCACTTCAATTGGTAATTACGAATCTTTAAGATTCGGAATTGCTAAGCCAGAGCATGGGGCAAATGTAAAATCATCTGCTGTGTTTTGTGGAACGGAAACCAGTTACCAACGAGCCCGGGCATTGAATGTTGGTACTAGCGATGCTCGACGGTTGTTTGGATTTTCTTACGACTCTTATTCTATTATGGAACGTCCATATAAGATCAATGAGAGTCTTGCAAATACTCAGGTATTTTATGCCATTTTGGCTAGGTATCGAATGTACCGACGCAAGGGATTAACCATTCGTACTTCAACGGAAGGTGATACTTTGATTCGGAGAAATGAGATGCTCATCGTAGCGATGGCTCGTTATGGTGGTCAACTCGAAAGAGGGGCTTGTGCTGCTATTACTACTACGGCACCTGCGTAAATGAATTATGTCCTAAGCGAGGGTGACGCTACCTTCGCTGTTGCAAGCCACCTTACCGATTTGTGTTCTTCGGTCGGTAAGGTGGCATTTAATAAACAAAAAAAGAAGAACATTTGTGAAAAAGGAGAACTAGAAATGCCAGTAGAAACAAAGTTAGAAAAAAAGAAAATACCAGTGGAAGTACCTATATTTACAGTTCAAGCGGATCATTGTAGGAATTGCGATTTGTTGTTACAGTCGATACCGAATTGTAGATTGAGATCAACAATCAAAGCATCGCGGACAACCATTACCAATATTCAAAGTGTTGATAATTCTCCAGTGATACCCAAAGATCAAGCCCATCATTTAGGATCATTGCCTACTATTCCTGGTATGCAATTAACGGTTGATTCAGCGAATTTGACGTATGAAGTTACCGATCCATTGTTTGAGAACAAAGATGCATGTAAGAGAATTCAGTCAGCATTGAAAGCAGATGATCGTCCGTTTATGAATAATGGTGTTAGAGGAGTGCCTCCTCTAAAAGGCACTTTGGATGTTCATCGGATGAAGACATTGTGCCGAGAAGTAGTATTTTTACTGGAAGCAAAAGATGTAAAGATGCGAAAAGGACTACCTCCTAGTATGGATGATGTTGTTGATCTGCCTGGGAAGTTTCTTTTGAATCCGGGAAGTCGTGTTCCTAACAGCCAGCCTAGATTTGAGGAGGATTTACCGGATTATGTGGACAACTTACAAAGGACTGGTGGTTAATGGCCCTGTTTTCAAAAGCAGTATTAGCTGCTAAAGCAAGGCGAGCTGGAGCGGGAGGAAGAGCTGATGCAAGGTTTGAATGGTTTATTGATAATGTGATAAACAAAGTCAGGATGGATATACACAAAAGGATTACCATAGCCGTTCAATACTTGCAAACAAAAGTAGTAAAAAATATAAGCAAACCCGTTGTAAAAGTAATTATTGGTGGTAGAACGGTAGTAACAGCAAGATCAAAAAAGGGAGAATTCCCAAGAGCCGATACTACTTTGTTGAAGAACACAATTTTTACAGATGTGAAAAATAGGGGTGGCGGGATTGTTGATGGTTATGTTGGTACTCCATTAGAGTATGGGCTGATGTTGGAAACCAGTAAGAGATTAGATAGGTCATTTTTACTACGTACTTTACGAGAAGAGAAAAACAAGATTACAAGGATTGTTGGACATAAACTTTTATGAGTGTAGGAACAGCAGATTTACAGAAAGCAATTGTGACTGCTTGGAATGCAAGTGGTTTGAATCCTTTGTTTGAGGCATTAGGAGGAGAGTCTCCAATACTTCAAGATCAAGAGGCTATTCCAACTCAAGCCTATCCATATTGTGTATTGAATCAACCAACGGTAAATACTAATATGAGAATGTCAAACACAACAGGAAGTCGTCACATACGGGATATTTTGCAATCGTTTAGTGTTTTTGCAAAGGTTGTAACCAATGATAGTAGAACGCCAAAAGAGTTGGCTGCTTATTTAGCAGATGAGATTATGAAGATATTTGGAGGCCATCCGACTGTTGCTCCTACTGGTTTGACGTTGGATAATGGCAAACATGTAATTACCCAATACGAAGATGAATTAGGAATTCGACTTGGTGATGATCAATATCAATGGAATATTGATTATCTCTTCCAGGTAGACGTTCCTGTGATGGCATAATTGGAGATTGTAGAAATGGTTAGAAGTTTAACCAGTCCAAAATTAAATGTGAGAATGACTTCTACATTCAGTAATACCCTTACTGATGATACTGTAGTTTCTGTTTCGATGCCTAATCTTAACTATTCGAAGACATTTACGTCAGGGATAGAGGAAAACCAGGCAAATAGGACATGGGTAAGTGAGAACAGGACAATTTCATCGGGTGGACAAGAGACAATTGATATTTACGATATGTCTGGGCTGGATGTTGGGGCAGGTGTTGGATTTGATGCGTTAGGACAAGCCATCATTTATGAAGAAATAGTTGCTATTTGTATTGTAAATGAGAATGCAATTGCTGCTGCTGGTCAATTAGAAATCATCCCAGCAAGTAGTAAAGGATGGACCCCTATAGGCTCCCATACTGTTGCAAATGGTGGAGCTTTAGGTGGTCAAGGTCTTTTACTCAAGGCGAATCCTGCTGCTGGTGGTTTTGATATCACTTCTGGTTCTAATTATCGAATCACTCTCAGGGCAAATGGTGGTGATGTAACATACTCACTTTACCTATTCGCACGACATGATGATGAAGAATCGTCTAGTGTAAGCAGCAGTTTGTCCAGCAGTTCTGTAAGTAGCTCTAGTAGTAGCTCATCTAGTAGTAGCTCTAGTTCTAGCTCAACCAGTACAAGTTCGATTGAATCGAGTTCCAGTAGGTCTGAAACAAGTTCTTCGTCCTCTTCCCCCTCTAGTCTATCAACTAGTAGCCTTAGCTCGTCAAGTTCGTCAAGTAGTAGCTTTAGCCGCAGCGTAAGCTCTAGCTCAAGCATTTCGTCCTCTAATTCGAGTCTAAGCTCTAGCTCAAGCAGTAGTGGGTCGAGTAGTAGTCTTAGCATATAACTCAAAAAAGGAGTATATATTATGTCAAGTTCAAATACCTTAACTGGCAGAGGGGGAACCTTCAGTGTTGATAACACCTCTATTGCCCGTATTACACAATGGGGGGCAAATCCAACTCTTGCCTCTAGCAGTGAATGGGGAGATAGTGATTCTGGTGGTTTTACAAACAGAGCCGCCGGTAGAAAAGATTGTACTTTTACTGCTGAAGGGAAATATGATAGCACCCAGGAATTATATACATTGTTTGAACCGGAGGATATTGTTCTGGCCATTTTAGGTACGACCGGGACTCCGGGATTTAACTTCCCTAGAGCTTTGTGCAGTGATTTTAACATTACTGTTAATGTTGATACTGAGGAAGTTATTGGCTGGTCCAGTAATTGGGGAGCCGATGGAACTTATACGAAAACATAAATGAACAGTAAAACTTTAGGAGAACAAAAATGCCAGAAGATTCAGCAAGGGCTCTAAAAGCAAATAGCCCATTGGTCGTTAAGTTTGGGGATAAAGAGTGCTCGGTTAGAGCATTGGGCATTAAGGAACTAACGGAAGTAGAAAGGGAGTGTGTCAAAACCTACAGACGAACATATTTGGAAACATACGCAGAGAATATGGATCTCTTGCCTAATGGCCCAGGATTGTTTGAGAAAAAATTAGAGGAAGCCGCCAAATGGGACATTGGGGATTTACCGCCAAAAGAAGCATATGATCCAGTTCGAGTAAAACCTACAGATAAGTTAAAAGCATTTATTGCAAGTCATTTTGATTTGGATGCAAAATCCTTAGAAGATGCCAAAACAAAGAGATTTGCAGTGGCCTTGCTTGACCAAGGTACTTTGTCACGTGAAAAATATAAGGGGTTAACAAAAGAATCCATTGAACCTTCAAAAGTACCTTATGTTAATTGGTGGATCACAGGATCGTATGAAGGACAGTTGACTTTTGTTTGGATATGCTTCAAAAAGTATGGTATTACAAAACAAGAGCTATCGGACAAAATTGCAGAGGAGCCATCCTTATTGGTGGAACTTAGTAGAGAGCTAGAATCAGCAAGCTCCCCATCAGTGGGAAATGGTTAGGGCTCGCTCCTAAAAGTGAGGAAAATAGCGAGCCCGAGTATAAGCCTTCGGCCGGATTGCTTTGCGGCATAGGTCCATACGAAATTCGGTTACTATGCGACGATCCTTGGGAAGGAGGCCGAGGGATGAGTTTATCAGACGTAGCCGAAATGTCATTGGATCAAATCTTTATGTTGCTAACGGATCGAAGTATTCTAAAGTCTAAAGGTATTAGGACAAAATCCTATACCCCCTCGGAAACAACTGCCCTTATAGCAGATAAGGATGGTTATCTCAAAGGCCGTGCTGCTAACGGTACTCCAATCAAAGCTAAAATGGAAGGAAAGTCTGTAGCGAGAAGATTAAGGGAAGAGGCTGAAGAAAGAAAAAGAAAGGAAAAAGAAAATAAAGGCAAGTCCAAACGACAGTTAAGGAGTCAGAAAAGACAGGAACGAGCAGAAAGGAGAAAACATGGGAATTGAACTAGGAAAAGCATGGGTTAGGATTCGCGGTGATTCGTCAAAACTGCCTGGTGATTTGAATAAAGTAAAAGGATCAGTAAAATCAACCGTAAAAAGTATAGCAAATTCCATACCACGGGATATATTTCCTGCATGGAATGTTTCTGGAATATCAGAAAACTTTAAGCAAGTAGAACAGGTAGTACAAAGTTCTACTCAGGGAATGTCTCTTTCCATTCAATCCATGATAGCTCCTATTATGGGAGTCACTGCTTCTATGGGCACAATGATAAAGGTTTTGATGTCTGCTGGAAAGTTTGAACAAACTACTATTGCTTTCGAAACTATGATTGGCAGTGTTGAGGAAACGAAGAAGACTTTAGCAGAATTAACAGAGTTTGCAGCTTTAACTCCATTTGAAATGCCTGAAATTGAGTCTGCTGCTCGGGGTTTAATTATGTTTGGAGAACGTGGTGATGATTTGATGGATACATTGAACCTGTTAGGTAATGCTGCTTCTGGAACATCAACTCCATTTGGATTCTTAGCATTAGTATTTAACCAGATTCGAGGTGTTGGAAAACTACTCACTCAAGATTTTCGCCAGTTAAGTACAAGGGGGATTTTGTCATTACAAGACATTGCGGATCATTTTGATGTTACAACTGCTGCTGCTCAAAGGATGCTTTCCGCAGGGAAGATTAGTTTTGAAGATGTGAAATCTATTTTCAGGGGTTTGAGTGCAGAAGGAGGGCGATTTGCTAACTTGATGGAACGTCAGTCAAGGTCAATGCTAGGACTATGGTCGACCCTAAAAGATGCTATGGGTATTACTGCTAGAACATTGGGACAAACTCTCTTACCGGCAGCTAAGGGTGTTGTAACTGTTTTTATTGCAGGGGTAGAAGCTGCTCGGGCTTTTACTATGGCTCATAGTGAGCTGGTAAAAAATGTATTTATTGCTACCACTGCTTTGATTGCTTTGAAGAGTGCTTGGATAGGACTTGGGATTGCTGCTGCCGCTGCTGGTAAAAGTATGTGGGGGGCTTTTATAGCGGTCACTATTGCGGCGGGAAAGTTTGCTATTATCATTGCTGCTATTTCCGCGGCTTTATGGACAGTACAAAAGATATGGAGTTTTATATCAGAAGAGACAAGTGATGCTGAAAAGGAGTTGAGTGCTTATAACGATGCTATGGACGAGCTGATTGAAAAGAGGGAGAAATTAGCGAGGTTGTTGGAGGAGGAGAAAGAAGGAGGAAAGGAAGAAAGAGTTAATTTAGCAATTCAAACCAAGTTAGTTAATAAGTTAAATGAAGCTAGAGACAGGCGCCGTAAAGCAGAAGTGAAAGAAGAGGAGTTGAGAAGGGAAACAGAAGAGTCTTTACCAGGGGCAGGGAAAAAACCAGACAGATCCTCCTCAATTATTCAGCAACAACAGGCAGCTAACGAGTATGAAATTACAAGACTGAAAGAGTTAATAGAAACAGATAAGGAAATCTTGGAAAGTAGAGGCCGTTCCGCCCAAGCAGGTGGTCCAATAGATTGGCTTTACCTGAAAGGTGTAGAAGCTAGGTTAGAAGGAGCGAAAAAGTCTCTAAAATTAGCAGAAGCCAGGCGAGAGGTAACAAAGCAACAAGTAGAACAGGAAGTAAAGTTAGCTGAAGTAATTGAAGAACGAAATGAAGCGAGGAAAAAAGAACAAGAAAGAGGCCAAAAGGCACTAGAGAAATTTGCAGAAGGAATGGCAAAAATTGTCTCGAAATTAGATCAACGGAATCGGAAAATGAGGTCTTTTGTTGATGCCCTAATAACACCCCAACAAAAATTCGATGAATTTGCAGAGAAGTTGAAAGTTGTCGCAAAAGAAGGACTTTTCAAAGGAGATGTAAAAGCGAAGTTAGCTGAAAGATGGGCATTAACCCCAATGGGCAAAGCTGCTGAAAAGACAAAAAAGGAAGCCCAAGAAACCTCAAAAGCTATTACTAGAATGGCTGCTGATTTATTGGTTGCTGCTGGAGCAATGTCAAAAGTGGATTTGCAAATGAAGCGATTTAAGGAAGGTCATTTAACAACTCCTGAACAAGATAAACAGATGAGAACTATTTTTGAGTTGCAGGATGAGAAAGCTAAAGAAAAAGAGGGAATTTTTGGTCGCATGGGATTTGCGGAGTATGCTAATCGAATTCAAGATGCTGTATTGAAAAAAGATGATCCTCAAAAGCAGTTAGTAAGGCTTACAAAGGAACAGAAAACGATATTGCAAGCTATTGCTGTAAATACAAAAGTTCCAAAACCAGCTATATTAGGTGCTCCATAACATAGAGATATACAAATGAGTGTCAACGAACCGAGTTCTACTTGGCGAATGCAAACGTCAACGGGAGTTCCTGCTAAGCTGGTAAAGCGGTATGGAAGTTTTTCCCGTGATACTGCTGAAGCTACAGAAGAGTACATCATAAAAGCTGAGGATTTGCTTGACTTCATCCATGTCGGACTTCCTACTCCTTATTATATTGGAGGTATTGTTTATCCCGGTAGGGCTTACATGTATGGCATACCATCATTAGTAGTGGACAATATATCATGGGAAGGTTTAACTGATTCAAAACCAATAGATCCATTCGGGCATGATGCTGCTACTACTACTACTTCTGCACCAGATGGTACTTATGATGAAAATGTAAAATGTATTGTAAAATACAAGCCAAGAGAGAAGGGAAAGGATAAAGAGGATTCTGATTCAAATGATCCATTTACATTTTTGCAAGTATCATCCCGGGCTAGTGGAGAATTCATTGCTCCATCTATTACTGGAAAAGCTAGGTGGCAGAGGTGGAAACCTGTATTTGGTGGTTCCACCGGTCAAGTGTTTATTCGTTGGTTTGTATTTGATGCTGGAGAGGTAAAACAAGTTGACGTACCTGCTACTATTTTATCTCCATTGACTGAATGGACAGTAAGATGGCCACAAATACCTTATGATTATTTTTACAATACGATCTTACCACGATTACGAGCTAGAGTAGGTACGGTGAATTCCACTAGGCTTACGTTGTTAAATAATCCGCCACCCGATACTATTTTGTTTAATGGGTGGTCTACTAATGAAGAATACATTTGGGATCTTGGGAGCGTAACAACCCCGCCAATTTCATTAGAAATGAGTTTTATAGAGAAGAACTTCCTTTCGCCGGGCGAACCCGGAGGTTTCGGGTCGGGTACACCACCAGATGTACAAGTAACATGGCAGCACGTTTATAGATCAGATGATGACGAACGTGGATGGCAAGTAATGCGTCTTGGTGGAGACCCCTATGATACTTCAGTAGGACAATTGCTGTTTTCAGAAACTGATCACAATGAGATATGGGTTCCATAATAAACACAAATGGCGAAAAAATTCACTCATAAAAAGCCGGGAGATGCACTAACGGCTAAAGATATAAACGATTTGCAAGATGCTGCCCGGTCTATCCGTCCGCCATTACATGGGAGTCATCTGTCTGGTGTACACACTAGTACAGGTGCTGCTGTATTAAGTCGCCCCCCTTTTCAGCAATGGGTATTTCGCATAACCAGTGATGAGGGTCAGAATATTTATAAAGGTCATAAGCTATACTACTCGGAGGAAGATTCCGTATGGAAACCAACAGATACTCAATATGCTAATGGTCAAACGACTGGGGATTCCTCTGAAACGGATAAGATATATGCAAAAGAATGGTTTATAGATGCAAATGCAATTGGGTTACAACTTGCTCTTGGTACTTATGTAAATGCTCATTGGGATGCTCAACGAGGTATGTTTATCCCTTTGATAAGCAACTTTCGGAATTTCGTGTTAGCAAGGTTGAATGAGACTCTTCGATCAGGCACATCCGCAAGAGCAACCCTTTATACTGGGGTCAGTTCATCTGGTACTTATACATTGAGTTCCAGTCCCGCTGATATAATAACTGTTCATGACTTTTTTCATAGGAATACTGCTTTTGATCTTGGTGTGTTCTCTGATATTTTAGCTATGTATCATTCTGATTTTGATAGATATATTTTGATAAATACTGTGGGACAGACGTAATGGTTAAACAGCCTGATTGGTTTTGGAATTCCCCTGGTCAGGTATCTTCAATACATGAAGACGCCTTTTCTAACTATGCCCCTGATTTTGATCCTGTTCGATTGTCTTTCAATGGGGCTTACTCTTGGGATCCTGCTGGTAATTGGAAAATAATTACCGGGGATTGGGATTTAGTAGAAGCATATCCCGGCGAAGTTTCTTATCTACGTCAGCGGTATGTATGGGGACCACAACCACAAAACTTAATAGGAGGTGGATGGACTAATATTACAAAGTGGTGGCCTACTTTTGAGTACAAATATTATGGGAAATTTATAGATTGGTATGAGGTTCCTCAAGCTACTCATTTTTATGCAAACCATTATTCTTTTGCAATTGAAGAACTGCCGGTAGCAATAATTGAGATGAATAATACTGAGCATCGTCTCAAAGTCGGGGAATGGGTAACATTTATTTATGGAAATGAGGAAATAGATAGATTAGATAGTGGTGCAATTTATCAATCTGGAATTGGTCCTATACGATCAATAAATGGAAATATAGTAGAAATAGATACAACTGTTGAAATGGGTACTTTTGCTTTCTTTCCATCGGCGAGAGGGTTTGATTTTTATTTGTATCCTACAGGAACTATTACAGAAGTATTAGAAGATGACTCAATTAGAGTAGCACTTGACGATGGACATATAATACATCAAGGTTTTCGATCAATTGAGAATATATTTCAAATAATATCTTGGGAAAATTTCTCTGATGATTTGTATAATACTAATTTTTCTTTTGTACTTACAGAAAATGTAGAACAACTTGATGGAAGTTTTAAGGATGAAGTATTCATTTCTCAAGCTCCTTTTGGTGTTTTACGGCATGAGTGGCCAGCAGTAGATACTCAAGTAAGATTACAACAAAAAAATAGACCCCCTAAAAACTTATCTTTTAGATTTTGGATAAATCCTGTTGTACCTTATAAAGTTACTGCTTATAATCATCCTTATGTAACTTGTGAATGTCTGGGTCATCGCTTTAGAGTAGGGGATTGGGCTTCTAGTCTTAATGCCAATTTGAATGGTATTGTTTCCACTGTTATATCAGATGAATTCGTTATTGTTGATATAACTACTAGTGAAAGAACCTATACAGGAAGTGTTCCCACTGAATGGATACAAGGACGTTTTTTACGGGATAGAGTGTCTACTAATACTAGTGACCAAGGAATTAACGATCAAACCAAATACTATGTACATACTTTTTATCCCGATGATTTTTATCAAAATCATGAATTTCCAGCAGATAGAGATACTTCTTATACTACTGATACAGATCATCCAAACAATTTTCCTCTTGTAGCCGGTACATACAACGCCCAACAAACAAAAAATTCAACCAGAGACCATCAGTTTTTACAAGGGTCTGGGAAGATTCGTTTTAGACAAGAGCTTTTGGATGAGAATTTGGCGATTACTGTTCATATTCCTAGAGATAAACAAGCAAATATTATTCGATTGTATTTTGGTTGCAATGAAGATTTAACAAATGGGTATTATTTAGAATATGAACCTTATCCAAGTGGAAGCAGTAATACTTATTTAGGGGAAATAATTGATATAGATTATTCAAGTGAAAAAGCATTTAGATGGACAATACGCATAACCCCATCTCTTCGTACTTATTCAGATCAATTAGTAGATATTACATGGGGAGGGGCTATTCGATATGATATAAGAATGCCTTTATTTGCACCTGATCCTTGTGATGGAGATGCTTATACTGATTGGGCAATAAGTGGATTTGAGGGATGGAATGATCCGTTACCTACCCTTGGTACTTCTGTAGTTATTCAAACAAAGCCTTGGGGTCAATTAAGATTGTATGGTCCTAACGGATTATTTGATGTTGCGATTTCTGTTGCATTAGATGATCTTCGTATTGAGATATGGAGAGATGGGGATGGTAATTTAATACTGGGATCTTGGTATAATTATGCCACGTCTGCCCAACACATAGCTTATGATAAATTTACACCTACTATTCTTGAAATTTATTTAGGGGATTCAAATACTTCATTCCCAGGTGGATATATAGGATTAGGTGGAGATGGAATTGTAAATATAGATACATTTGAGGTGAATAGAATTGCAGCAGTAAATACTCAAAAAATGCGATTAGGACGAAATCAAAGTAGTGGGGTTGCCACAGCTTCAGCAGGAAGCTATGAAGAACCTCCAAATCCGGTTTTTATTCCCGGAACAATGCCAAATACTATAAAGGTGGTTATTACTGGGGATCATGCTGATGGGTATAATGCCGGCAAGCCATTTACAGAGTATTGGGATCATTCAGATAGATTAGGTACTTACTATTTACCTATAATACATAGATTCTCTATTCAAATTGGTCTTATAGCTCCGGGAGGAGCATTTGTTAATCTTACTAGTTCTTGGGGAATCGTTCCTACTGGAGGAGATGTCACCCCTGCATTTGGTGGTCGTATAGGGGTTGGGATAGTGGCTCCAGGATCGACAGGAGGAAGTGTTCTTGATAAAGAATACCGTTGGATTGCGGGTGATGTATTAAGAAATGGACTAACTCGTGCCCCTTATTCATATACTCCTGTCCATGAATATTCATCAAGTAGTTTCAGTTCTCATTCCGAATCTTCCATATCCACTTCTAGTGTCAGCAGTTCCAGTTCATCTACATCCAGTACAAGTACAAGTTCAAAAAGTTCTAGTATAAGCTCAAGTTCAATATCCGCTTCCTCTTCTTCCCTTAGTTTTTCCACAAGCTCTCGTTCCAGTCCATCAAGTTCTAGTCCATCTTCTTCGTCTAGTTCTTCTTCATGGTCATCTGAATCATCTGTTTCATCCTCTTCATCTAGTGAATTTTTAGCTCATTTGATAGATGGAAGAAGTTTTGAATATGCTATTACTTATAATTTTGTAGACGCGGGAGATGTTGATCCCGGCGATGGTGGTGATACTGGAGTAGATATAACAGAAACATGGACAATCACTCCCGCTCACAATTATGCTCCTACAATCATAGATGAGGCATGTGCTGCCCCATAGTAAAACAACTGCCTTTTTTATGAAAGAAGAGCAATGAGTGTTTATATTGATGATGCTCTTATAAAGTACAAACGATTTTTGATGAGTCACATGATGGCTGATGCCAATGAGGAATTGGATGATTTTGCAGTTAGTATAGGCTGTAAGTTAAAGTGGAAACATGGAGATCATTTTGATGTGTGCCAGAGTAAAAAACGTTTGGCAATTAGCAAAGGAGCAATACCTGTTACTGCATTTGATTTAGTGATGTTGAGAAGAAAAAGATTGGATCAAAAAGGGATGACAAAAACAAACGATGTCTGAAAATATAAAATCATTTAGCTCTTTTTCCATCAATGATAAACGGGTAACGGTAATAAGGAAGTCGGGAAAAGTATTTACTGTATCAAATCCTTTCCGGTTATCAGGTGATGAGCGATCAAATTGTTCCATAGAATGGGACGATGGGATAAAAGATTGGGTGCTTGTAGAGTAAAAGTGGAGAACAATAAAATGGAGTGTGTATACCAAGGAGAAGGAACAGGAAAAGGAAAGCATCAATGCTTTCTCCAAGATGGGGAAGATGGACAGGATTGTAAAGATTGCAATCATAAATTGCTTTTAGAAGACGATCACTTCCTAGACAAATGGTTAGATCCTCTTATTATGTTGGATCGTAAAAGATCCCAAACAACTTCCCTAAGAAATCTATTGGCTGGGGGTTGTGCTTTTCTTGTTGGAGGCGGCCCATCAACGAATGATATAGCTTTAGAAAAGCTTAATTACAGGGGTATATTCTCATTAGGGGTAAACAACTCCGCTGCCCATCCTAGATTTCGAGCATCTGCATTTGTTTGCTCCGATCCACCGAAGAAATTCTCCCATAGTATATGGTTAGATCCTCATTGTATGAAGTTTGTGCCTACTCCAAAAATGACAGGTAACAGGCAAAAGCTCAGATGTAAAAAAGATGGTGTGTTTGACAGACTGGATAAAGGAGTATCAGATTGTCCTAATGTATGGGGATTTAAGCGATGGAGTTGGTTTTCCCCAGATGAGAATTACTTTTTGACGAATGGTGCTTGTTGGGGAAATCATAATAGTGGAGTGAAAAAAACAGGAGAAAAAAAGACTGTTTGTACAATGCTATTAGGACTGCGGTTGCTTCATTATTTAGGAGCGAAAAGGATTTTCTTAGTGGGAGTAGATTTTTTAATGAAGCCAGGGGCGGTCTATTCATTCAATCAAGGTAAAGGAGATGGTGGATGTACATCAAACAATAACCAGTTTGCTGTGGTAAATGAATGGCTATCTCGAATGGAAGATGCAGATGTGTTTGGCAAGTTTGGAATAGAGATATTCAATTGTTATGAATATAGTGGACTAAGAGCATTTCCGTATATGGAATTTGAAGAGGCTATTGAGGCGGCTACAATAGAAGTAGAACAACACCCAGATTTGAAATCTTGGTATGAAAAAGACTGCTGTCCAAAATGTAAGTCTTGGCACATAGATTGCAATGATGCTGAAAAGAAAATATGCATAGATTGTAAACATACTTGGAAATAGCCCTATCCTTTTGTTTTAAGGGCTTGTTAGAAATGGACGTATCTTTCCCATGAATAAGTTTGGGCTTAATACAAGTGAAGGTAGACTAGTTAGACAAGGGATTATAAGGAATTGAGATGATTGAAACTTTTTCAATATGTGTATTGATGATAAGTGCAATGGTATTTATAGAGCAATATATGGGAAGGAAATGGGGCAAGTTTGTACTGTTTGCTACAAACTCCCAAGGGATTATTGACATCTATTCAATATCCCATGTTATCCATGGAATTTTGTTTTACTGTTTGTTTTCATATTTTTTCACTTCCATTTTGTGGATAATTGTCCTTTCCGTTGCAGCAGAGTGCTTGTGGGAAGTATTTGAAAATACCTCATGGACAATTGCTCGTTATCGAAAAACAGTAGCTATTGATTATCAAGGAGATACTATACTGAATTCAATTAGCGATGTTTTGGTAATGATGATAGGGGTATTGATTGCTATCAAATTCACAGTAGTAGCAATAATTATTTTCATACTTGAATTGGAGTTCATTGCCCTTATTTTTGTCCGAGACAACTTATGCCTCAATATAATAATGTTGATATACCCATTTGAATCGATCAAAAAATGGCAACTATCTAAGATTACAAAAGAAGAATAAGATGCTACCTACTTATAACATTCCCCCAATTGGTCCAAAGCAGGGTAAAATATGGGGAAAGACCCAATTGGTTTTTGCATTCAACTCTACTGAGACCCACATAATAGAAGGATTTGCTGGATATAAATGCAGCCAACACAGTCATAAGTACAAGTGGAATAGATTTGTTGTACTCAGTGGCAGGATGCTTATACGGGTATACGAAGCAAACGGAGTAGTTGATGTCACGACATTAGATCCATGGCAATCGACAGATATTCCACCTGGTGTGGTTCATGAATTTGAGGTACTAGAAGATACTTTGGCGATTGAAGTCTATTGGGTAACCTTAGATGCTCAAGATATTGATCGCCATGGTACCATTGGAGGTAAAAGTGAATAAGAAGATTTTGGAGTATACTGATAATGATGGGGATCAAATAAGAGTTTCTGTAAATTCAACAGGACATCTATCTATTACCGTTGATGGGGGCAGTAGAAGCAGAACAGCGGATTTAGATATTGTAAACGAAAATATATTACGTGATGCCCTTAATAAGCGATATGACCAGAAGATTGAACGATGGTGATTGTGTAACAAAGGGAACTGAAACTATGAAAAAAGAAGATCAATGGATGATACATCTTTTAGGACATATACCAACTCTAGTTGAGGTGATTAGAAGAGGTAACTTGCGTTATGTAAATGGGTTTCGCATTGATTCATGGAAGTTATTTGATACAAGGGCAGAGGCTTATGATTTCTTAATCAAATCATGTAAAGAACAGCTAAAAGAACTAATTAGAATGAAGGCAATAAAATGAAAAAAGAAGATCAATGGATTCAAACGTATACAGGGAAGAAATTCTATCCAATGGATTCAAAAGTAGAAGACATTTGTATAGAAGATATAGCCCATTCGTTATCATTGCTTTGCCGATTCAATGGTCATTGTACTGAGTTTTACTCGGTTGCTCAACATTCAGTATTTGTATCAAATTTGGTTGGTAAGCGAGAGGAAAAGACAGATATATTTTTCAAGAGATTAGCAAGGCTTGGACTTTTGCATGATGCAGCAGAAGCGTATTTGGGAGATATTGTTTCTCCTATTAAGACTCCAAAAGATATTAACAGGGAATATGATATATTACAAATGGTGGGATTAGCAGTTGGATGGGATGCCATATTACTCAATGGATGGCAGGAAGTGAAGAGGGTAGACAAATTTGCCCTAGCATGTGAAAAGACTGTTTTAATGTCTCATTATTTAGAATGGCCTGGCATAACAAACGTTGATCCAATGACTGTTAAAATAATTCCTCAATCACCAAAGGAGGCGGAAGAAAGTTTTTTGAAAAGGTTTAGTGAATTACAGGAATGAATTATGTTTCAGAATTTTACCATTGTTTGTGGTGTAGACGAAAAACATCTCCGGCAATTGGCTTGGGTATGGCCGACATGGAAGTATAGTAAGCCTTCCTTGCTCCAGCATCCGATGATTGTATTCTATGACCCAGTAGAAGTTGAAAGAGAAGAGATAACACAAGTAGTGGATCATCCGAACTTGTCAACTATTCCATGGCCACCGAGTGGGGTTTCTTATGGACGTACTGTAGAGGGTAAGTTTGGCAATCCCCAGCGATATAAAATGCTAGCAGGATTTGTGTTTGTCCCAGCTAGATATGTACAGACAAAATACTGGCTCAAATTGGATACGGATACCGTTGCTACTGGTCAAGATGATTGGATTGATGAAAAGTGGTTTGAGAACGATCCTGCGATAGTTGCTCAACCATGGTCATTTACAAAACCACCAGATCAAATGATGGTATTAGATGAATGGGCAAACAAACTCTCTGCGTTTTTTCACCATCCTCCGCTTAATCTGGTTCCAGAAGAAGGAGCAAGCAGAATAGGACATAAGCGTATTATCAGTTGGTGTGGGTTTTTTAATACTGAATTTTCCCGGACGTGTATTAGCCTATTGGGAAATGATTATCAGTTACCGGTACCATCACAAGATGGATTCCATTTTTATATAGCAAAACGGTTAGGAGAGAAAATAGTACGTAAGAGCATGAAATCCCGTGGTTGGGAGCATTGGGGAACCGAATTTAATGTTCGTCAAGCTGTAGAGAGAGTTTTGAAGCAACCGTAAAATAAGCAGAGAAACTTCTATAGGAAAAATTCATAATGTTCTTTATAATAGCCATTCTGTCGGGTAAGCCTATCACCCCAGTAATAATAAAGCCCTTCCAGTACTGGCATTCTTTGATAGGCTTGCTTCGGTGCTGGTTGGGCTTGTCTAAGGGAATTCAATTGTGGGTATTATCTATCAAGCCAAAAACAAGGCAAATGGCAAGCAGTATGTAGGAAGAGCTGTTGGAAAGATAGAAGACAGAAAAAAGGTACATGAAAAAAACGCTAACAATGGAAGCAGTCTTTTATTTCACCGTGCACTTTGTAAGTATGGTTTTGATACTTTTGAATGGAGGATTTTATTCGATGATGTGGATGAAGATGATTTGAACTCAATGGAAATAACAACAATTCGATTATTAAAAACCAAAGATCCTAATGGTTACAATCTAACAAGTGGAGGTGAAGGAATAGTGGGAGCCTTTCATTCAGATGGATGGAGAGCTAAACGAAAGGAGGCTGCATTATTATGGTGGGCTGTTTCAGAAAACAGAAAAAGGAGGGTAAATCAAATAAAAGCGGCAAATGCCTGTCCAGAACGGGGGGCTAAAATTAGCAAAGCAAAAATGGGGCATTCTGTTTCATTAAAACAAAAAGAAAGAAACAGTGTTGCTGCAAGAAAACAATGGGCTTCTTTTGAGTCACGTGCTAGGATTCTTAACGCAATGCAAGCCCCCGAAGCACGGGTCAAACTCAGTTTATCAATGATGAACAATGAAAATGGAAAGGGATCAAGAAATGGAATGGCAAAACTTACTGAAACTGGAGTGAAAACAATACGAGCGCTATCAGAAGCAGGGGATAGTTATGAACTATTGGCGAAAAAATATCAAGTTAAAAAAGCGACGATTGGTCGTATAATACGTAGGGAATCTTGGCGACATGTGTCATAAAATATGTGGCAAAGAGATTTGGTTGGGGAATTGTTAGAAAGCACATGAAGGGATTGGGCTGGGAGCATTGGGGTACTGAATGGAATATAAGGAAAGCTGTGGAAAAGGCATTAAAAGTATGCGACGGGTAATATTTATACATATACCAAGAACAGCAGGAATGAGTATAAGAGAATATGCTGAACAAAATCACGTTTCTAAAGTATTAAGAGATTGGATACCCGTGCGAGCTGATACTTCGGCGGATTTTATAACAATACCCCATCTTTCAGTGAGAAGTGTAATTAAGCATGGTTTTTTAGATAGCAAAATATGGAATGATTCGTTCAAATTTGCATTTGTTCGTAATCCATGGGATCGGTTAGTATCAAGTTGGAAATTTTATAAGAGTTTCCGGGGGAGCCAAGATCTATCAACTGGGTTTTTAGTTACATTCAGGGCATTCATCGAAGAGGTGATTGTCAAAAGGAATTGGATTCCGCCATTGGAATTCAAAGTTATGCGGCCGTATTTTCAACAAGTTTTGCCTCAAACTTGTTGGTTAGAGAGGGAGGTAGATTTTATTGGACGATTTGAGAGTTTGAATGAAGACTGGAAAACCGTTTGCAAAATAAGTGGGATGAAACACAAGGTATTGCCACACAAAAACCGTAGCAGCCACAAATCCTACCAAACTTATTATACAAAAAGCACAAGGAATATTGTAGGTGAATTTTATACAGAAGAAATAACAAGATTCGGTTACAAATTTTAGTAGGAGTATAAATGGTTAGTAAATTGTTGCGTAGGAGTGGAGTAGCCGTTGGACTAGAGGCGGCAAGGTTGGGTTGGACTCCAGATTTTGTTATTCAAGTCGGAATCGGCCAATACCACGAAGGGATGCATGTCTTAAAAGAAGAATGGCCTAATATTAGAATCCTTGGTTTTGAGGCCCATCCAGAAATCGCAAAAAAAATAAATGATTACCCTGGAGAAATTCGGGTAGTTACTATTGGAAATAAATGTGAGGATATTGAGATTTATGAGAAGCACCGTCATAAAGATGGTACTTCCATATTCCCTTTTAAGGAAGATGTAAAAATAAGCAAAATCATAGCAGTTAAAACCAGTACACTAGATATCGAAGTAGGGGCTGCTAGTTTGGTAGGAAAGGAAGTAATATTATGGCTAGATTGTGAAGGATCGGAATTGAGAGTATTGCAAGGTGCTGAAAATGTATTAACACACGTCAAAATGGTCAATGTAGAAATGACTCCGAATCCATCTTCTATTCATTGGCCTACCCCAAATGAAGTTCATTGTTTTTTGAATAATGCTGGTTTTTATCGACAGCACTTACATACAATGAAAGGATCACAATACGATGCAATTTATGTTAAAGGAGAGATATTTCAAAAGAAGTATTGCTGTTGTCCTTATACGGTTGCTCAATACGAGGATGATCAAAAATGAGTAATAGAGTGTTTTATTTGATGAGTGGTAGTGCTCATTTGCCTTATTTGCTCTGTTCCCTAAAAACTTTGCGAGAGTATTACAATGGAGAAGTTGTTGTTTTTGCTTGGGAAGAATCATTTGATATTGTAAAAGAAATGGAGAAGGATAGTAGGCTACAAATCAAAACTCGGCTTAGAGAACCTGCTCATCGTTTGAAAAATGCTCAATTCATGGATAAGATCCAAGTAGCAATAAGTCAGCAAGGAGAAGCCGATTGCGTTTTGTATTTAGATGCTGATACAACAATTCATGGTACCTTACAACCTTTAATGAGCAATGGGTATAATTATGGTTTTGCTGCTACTCAATTTAACCACTGGGTTTCACATCATGGCATTCCATCTAGGCGAATACAAAAGCTAAGGAAATACAAAAAGATAGATCAAGAGTTGGTAGAGCAATGCCTAGATAAATCGGTTCGTATTCCTAGTGTAAATGGTGGAATCTGGGCTTGTCGGCCCGATAGTCCCGTACTTCCCTTATGGTATGAGTGGACTGAAATAATACAGGATCAGTTTATTGCCGATGAAGTAGCACTTCATCTAATGGCTCCAAAATTCAAAGGAACAAATAAATATACAATAAGTGGTAAGCGTGGAGAATTTAATTGCAGCCCAAAATTTCAGCCTAAAAACCTACGGGATGATGAGGTGATAATAAGACATTTTCATGGAGACTCAAATGTCCGGCCAGGAAAGACTCGAAAAGGCTACGATTTATGGAGACCTATTTATATGGAGTGTTTACAAACCAATCTTGGTAATGTGAGTAGTTGGATAAATACCATTGATAATAAATGGATGAAAAAGTTAGAGGGGGGTTAGAATGGCACAGTTTGTACGATTTTTGTATGGGGTGAGAAAAGCCTTTTTTACCAGTGTTTTAGCAGATAGGATTAAGCAGACATTTGATAATAAATATGCTAAGTTCAATCGGGAAGAGATTGTATATTTTACATTGGGTGACAAAAACACTGCTTTGCTAACAAAGTTTGGAGCAAAGCATATTGTACAGGTGTCAAAGGACCATTCCTTTGAAACGGGAAAGTCTTACCATTCCTATAATAAGATGATTTTACTAATGGAAGCGGCAAAGTTATTTAAGGATGTTTTGTACATGGACTTTGATGTTTATTATAAAGGTAATTTTGATGCCCCTGATATTGCTTCTACTTTAGAAGAGGAGAGCTATGGCATAGGTACAAAAATTCAAATGCCCGCCGTAGGATATCACAAGGGAAAGTTCTTTTGGAGAAGAGACAATGGTAAACAAGGTAGAGAAAAAATCAGTCGAAGGAAAGGACTAATGGGATGCTTTATATTTTTGAGGCAAAGTGGATTGGTATTAGAAAGTATTTTTGATGATCATGAAAAACTTAAAAAGCAATTTCCAAGGGCTTTGTTGGGGGATGAACAAACTATAACATATATTATAGAACAAAAGTTTGGGCCGTTACCTTTATCTCGTATGCAAAAAGAACTAGAACCCAGTGTTATAAGCTTAAAAAGATCGTCTCTAAGTGGATTAGGATTTCCTCCTAAAAATTCAATGCTTACTCATAGGTGAAAAAAAATGGTTAGAAAAATGGGATTATTACCTGGTGATTTTGAATTCACTAGGAATTGGTTTTTGAACAGAAATTTGGAATCGTTTCGGGAATATGTTTATCCTGAATGGGCAGGTAAGCCAAGTACATATTTGGAATTAGGTGTGTTTGAGGGCATGTCCTTGACTTGGATGTTGCAACGGGTACTGACTCATCCTGATTGTAAGGCGGTTGGAATTGATCCATGGCTTATTACTACCAAGCTATCTGGAGAACAGATGGAAGAAGTGAGGCAGCGAGCAGTGAAGAACATTACTCAATGGAAACAACGGGGGGTTTGTACTTTAATCCGTGGAAACAGTGTAGAAGTTCTACCGAGAATGTTAAGAAGAAGTGGGTATGGAGGTATTTGTAAACAAAATGTAGATATTTGTATGGTTGATGGAGACCACACTGCTCCTGCTGTTTTTGAAGATGCTAGAAAATGCTTAGACTTGATTAAACCGGGTGGGTGGATGTTGTTTGATGATGTTGAAAACCAAATAGCAAAAAAGGATCATGTAAAACAAGGCATTGAGCTATTTATGGAAGGGTACTCGGATAGGGTAAGCCTGCTATGGAAGCATCGATTCATGGAATGTTATAAGGTTAAGTAAATGAGAAAACCCAGAGGGGAAAGAATGAGAGATGCTGCTATACAGGCAGTAAGAGGAAATAATAACCTCCCCAAGATGGGATGTGAGGTAGGTGTTTGGGCGGGGGGTTTATCGTCAATTTTTCTCAGGAATTTTGATGGTCTTGTATTATATATGGTAGACTGTTTTTTAGCATCAAATTTAGGAGATAATGAAAAAACACAAAAGGCTATGAAAGCGGCCTTTGCTGATACTGTAGAGTATGAGGATCGTAGAATAATGTTGATTGGAAAATCCTTACAGGTTGCTCATTTGATACAAGATAAATCATTAGATTTTGTTTACATTGATGCCGCTCATGATAAAGAGAGTGTAACTAATGATATTAGTACGTGGTATCCGAAAGTAAAAAAAGGAGGAGTAATTAGTGGCCATGACTACAGCCGTAAGCATCCGGGAGTTATAACAGCAGTTGATGAATTTACAAAGCGGCATAATTACTCGATACATAAACTCACATCTGTATGGTGGTTTTTGAAAAGGTGATTCAAATGGGCCCTGTTTTACAATGTTCTGCAAGAGCAGAAAGAATGCATAAAGCGGCTGTACAAATCATAAGGGAAAATATAGACAATCCATCTAAGGGCTGTGAGGTGGGGGTTCTTAGAGGAGAGTTGTCGGTTGAGTTACTCAACACCTTTGCTAATCTTAATCTATACATGGTAGATTGTTATCTACCGGATAAATACAGGTCTTCTACTGATGCAAAGGAGATAATGCGAATCGCATTTCAAAACACCCTATCATTTGAAAATCGTAGGATAATGCTAGTAGGAAAGTCAGTACAAGCTGCTCATTTGATACAAGATGGATTCTTGGATTTTGTATATATTGATGCCGCCCATGATGAGAGAAGTGTAACTAAGGACATTACTGTATGGTATCCAAAAGTTAGAAGTGGTGGACTAATCAGTGGGCATGATTATAGTAGACATAGAGCTCATAAAGGAGTTGTAAAAGCTGTAGACAAGTTTACTGGTAAAACCGATTACAAGATAAATGTACACAAAACGAATTGGTGGTTTATAAAGAAATGATTGATTATAAACTATTTGAATTTGCTGCCCCGCCTTGTACCAGAGTAGATTGGTATTTGAAAGCCTGTCAGTTAGTGGGACTTGGTCCTGGGTTTTCATACCATGCTTCCGAAGCATGGGATCATGGTGATAAACGTAAGTTAATTAGATTGACGTTGGTTAGGAATCCAATTGATTGGTTAGTTGAATTTTACCATACTATTAGAGAAGGAAAGAAAATAAATGGAACTTTTAAGCAGCTTTCTACACTTGATTTTTCTACTATCGATAGGTTTTTTAATTCTTATTTGGAGACAGCCCAGGGTAGTGTTACGGCTCTATATAATAGGTATGAAGCAGACATTGTACATAGAACGGAAGACATGCCACAGGCATTCCTTGAGCTATTGGACACATTGGAAATACCAAATGTGATGAAAAATCAATTGGCATTTTTACCAATTGATTTGAGTACATACAATATTACTGTGAGTCCATGGTTGAGGCAGGAAATCCAAAAGGCTGAAAAGGAGGTATTTGAACGTTATGATTATTGGTGATAAAAAGAACATAATTGTAATCCCAGCAAGGATGGATTCGAAGCGATTGCCTGGAAAACCATTACTTGACGTTAATGGAAAACCATTGTTACAGTGGACATATGAAGCAGCAAAAAAAACTACTGCTGATCTTGTAATTGTTACTACTCCGGATAGAGAAATTGTTGATTACTGCTGTGAACATGATATTACTGTTATTCGGACAGACAAAAATATATCCAACGGTACTATTCGCTGTTGTATGGCAGTAGAACAATTTTTTCCGTATGATAAATCAAGAGTCCCAAAAAGGGTGGTGAATTGGCAAGTGGATGAGCCGTTTGTTGATCCTACTTATATAGATAGAATGTTCAATAGCGATTCAGATTGTATTCATACTTTAGTCTCACCGAAGGAATCCAATGGTACATCAAACAAAGTGATTGTAAATGATGAATGGACCTGTTGTCATTGGTTCACCCGCGAACCTATTCCAGGGGCTGCTTATCATTGTGGAGTGTATTCATTTCCTTGGAAAACTCTGCAACAAATAACTACATTGGTTCCAACCGAAAAGGCAATGTTAGAATCGTTGGAACAGTTAACCTGGTTAGAGAATGGATTCCAGATAGTACCTATTCCAATGTACAGATTGCCATTATCAATCGACACCCAAGAGGATTTGGATGAGTTTAGGAGAATAACCAAGAAAAAATGAGTATTGAAATCATTACCCATTGTTATGCAAAAAAATATCCTCATTTTGCTGATTGTTTGCAGGCTCAACTCGCATCAATTAGATATAATTGTCCCAAGTGTGGGGTGAAGGTAACAGTATGTTGTGTGGAGGAAGATAGGAAAACAATTGATATTGTGCATGAGGAAGATGAATGGATATCTCCATTTTATTTGCCTACAGTAAAAGACCTTGGGAGGAGAGCTATTGGACGAAATCGAGCAGCCTTATTTTCAACGGCTGATATCGTTTGGTTTGCAGATGTTGATCATTTATTTATCAATGGAGTTTTGGATCGACTCCATGAATTACAATGGCCTGAAAATACTACAATGATCTATCCACAGGAAATCATGATAAGTAAGGACCATGAAACAGGGAATCAACAGTTAGCTAAAATAGGGCGTGGGTGGGAGTTATTTTTTGACCAGAATGATTTCGTTCAAAAGCATTACTATAAAGCAATTGGAGGGGTTCAAGTTGTTAGAGGCGGCTTCGTACGAAAGTATGGATATTTGAATAACACCAAATGGATGACATGCTTTAACAAAACTCCATTTGGTGATTTTCGCGATGATATGGCATTCCGTCAATTTTGCTTAAAACATGGAGAAATACAAGGCATTGATTTACCTGGAGTTTTTCGACTTAGGCATCTGACAACAAGTTACCAATAAAATTACAATGGTTAGATTTTTCCACGAAAAGAAAGAAAATATATCGATGAATAGACCGAATAACAAGTTAACAACACTGCCGCAATTGATCGATGTATTAGGTATTCGAATTGCTTTGCATCGAAAAAAGATGGGTTGGACCCAAAATGAGTTGGCTAGGAGAATGAAAGTCAATCAAGTTACTATAGCTGTATGGGAAACAGGAGGACAAGTTCCTTCCCGAATCTATCTTGATAAACTGTGTATTCTTTTCGGAATAAATCGGTATATTATAGAGAAATCTCCGTAAAATATCTTTTTATTTCCACCATTTTCCAGGTTTTTGCATTTTACCTATTGACTTTATAGGGCAATACCCTATAATATATATAGTGAGAGGAAAACAAGGGGCTAAACAAAGGAGAACGAAAGATGATTTACGAGAAAAGAAATTTGGAAGTTGGGGACAACGTAGCGGCTGGACGAGAGACAAGACATGGTGGACTGGTTAGAAAAATAACTGGTGTGGTGACCAATATCAATGGCTTTGGTCACATTCGAGTCGAGTCTTCCGATGGTACAACTAGGACATTTTACAAAAACCTAACAGAGAAGAACCCTCCTTGGCCGCCCGCCGTTACCTTCCTGCTGGATGTTGAATGGTTCAACACCCAGGAAAACAAAGGGGCTTAACAAAGGAGAACTGAAATGGATTCTCATGGCGGAATAGGTAGACGCGAGGGCGTATAGTCCTTGGTAGAACCCACAGCATATAGCATAGGGCTGCCATGATTGGTGCAGATCCAATCTGAGAATTCATACTACTAACCAATAACGAGGAGAAAAGAGATGAAAAACCCTATTACAATCCTGAAATCAATCGGTTGTAAAGTAGTTGACCGGGAAACGACTGCTGAAGCCCAAAAGTGGTGGCTATCTTTTCCGCCAGCAAAAGACTTTTCAGAAGCGAGACAAAAAATTCTTAAAGCTCTCAAAATAGAAAATCAACACTACTCCCCGTTCGGTCAATCTGCCGGAGAATTTGAGGTGTTGTTTCTGTCTGAGAGCATAGATGGTTATTGTGGAGTTTTCCTTGCAAAGCATTGTAAGACTCCAACTGGTAAGCTATACCACCACGGCATCGACTGCTAATCAATAACAAGGAGAGAACACAAAATGACCCAAGTGATATCAGCCCGCCACCCTTCAGTCTATGTAGAGTATGATTGCCAAGGAAAGAGAAAAGCAAAGTTTTTTGACCAGTCGTATGGAGCACGTAGCTTCTATACACAAAAACTGAAATCAGGACACAATCCAAAGCTAAAAAGCAGTTGGATTGATCCTCAAAAGGAGAACTAAAATGAGTGAGAAACTAGTTAAAATAAGGGTTTTGTTTGAGTATGTTTATGAGTTGAATCCTGAAGACTATCCTGATTGTAATACCATAGAAGAAATGTATGAGTTGGATAGCACTACAGGATTTCTTTGTGATGTAGTGCCCAAATCGATAGGGTTTGAAGTGGTTGATAGAATCGAAAAGGAGAACTAAAAATGAGTCATGAAATTACAATTCGAGAAGATGGATTTGCCGAAGCAGCTTATTCATTAACACCAGCATGGCATGACCTCGGTCAGGTGTATGACTATGCAATGTCTAGTAAGGAGGCCTTAGAAGGGGCTGGATTGGATTGGACTATTGAGCAAAAACCACTTTTTTCTCATCAGGAAAGAGATAGTAATGCAGGAGAGGATGAGGGTTTTGTTAGATTGAAAGGCTATCAACTCAACCTCCGATCAGATACAACCTTACCACTTGGTATAGTCTCTGATCATTACAAGATCGTCCAGAATACTGAGGCATTTGAATTCTTAGATGCCTTAGTAGATGAGGGAGAAATGTTGTATGAATCAGCATTTAGTCTAAGCGGTGGAAAGCAAGTAGTAATGCTTGCCCAGATGCCAGGCGTTTTTCAAGTGGTTCAAAACGATCCACTGGTCAATTACATCATGTTAAGCATGTCCCATGATGGTAAACAAGGTATCCAATTTGGACCCACAAGCGTTCGAGTGGTTTGTGCAAATACTTACCAAATGGCTGTACAAGCTAAGGGGAGCAAAATCAAAGGCTTGTCCATTAGTCACAAAGGTGACATCAAGGATAAGTTGGCTAGGGCTAGGATGCTTCTTACCCAAGCGAAAGAGCAGTTGTACACGTACAACCAATCTGCTGTAAAATTGGCAGAGCAAAAACTTAGCAAATCTGATTGGATCAAATTCCTAGACATTATGTGTCCAGAACTAGACCCATTGGACCCGGACTATACACCACGTAGAGCCCGGAGCTTGTTTGAGACCAGGGAAGCAATCACTTGTTGTTACCATAACGATTTGCAACTGACTGCTCCCCACACAGCATGGGCAGCTTTCAACGCTGTTACAGAACATATTGACCATCTTCCCCGCAGAGGATCAGGAAGACGGCAAGCAGAGGCCCGCTTCAACGTCACTTTTTATGGTGTTGGACGGGATATGAAGCAACGAGCTTATGAATTGGCTTGTAAGATGGCTGATATTCAAGCCGCTGTCTAACCAATTAGTAAGTACCAGGGGAGAATTAAACCTCCCCTAGTAATGAAAGTCAAAAAGGAGAACTGAAATGGAACAATTAACTTTGAGAGAAATAACAATTATTCTCGAAGCATTGCAAGAAAAATATGGCTTTGGCTATGGCTATTCTTCTAACAAAGAAGTTAGTTTATTACAAGCCAAACTCTCTATGATGGCAGAGATGGCCCATGGAACTGAGAATTGTGAGAAAAAGGAGAACGAAAATGACCATTAAAGAAATAGAAGAAAGTATGGTGAGTATCAAGATTGCCCTTGATGAATATGATTATGAACTTGCTCATAGGCTTGAGAATGCGTTGATGATAGATTTTATCGAGTACATTCAAAATAATTATACTGGCAAAATAGCCAAAATGGCTAAGCTCATCATAATTTTTATGAGCAGGAAAGGAGAACGAAAATGACAACCAAAGGATTGATACTACTAACCATCTTATTATTTACAGGGTGTAAAACAGCAGAAACAAGGATTGATGAAGGGTCAACCCATACGATCTGGACAACACTGAAATTCAAATTTCATGTGAATTGAGGGATTGACTTCAATATGGTAATCCCCTATAATAGCGTTTTTCCAAACAAAGGGATTAGACATTCCAAAATAGGAGAACCTAATGTCTACAATAGCAGTAGATCCGATACAAGAGACATATTATGATGTTGTGAAAATGCTTCGAAAGTTAGCATGGACAGCAACAAAAAAATGGGGAGGTGATTATGAGGAATACTTTTCAGCAGCAAATGAAGGATTCATGGAGGCCTATCATACTTATGAGGTTGGAAGAAAAACGGTGTTTTCAACATGGGTTTGGTGGAAGGTAAGGGGGAGAATACAAGCAATGGTTTCCCCTAAGAAAATAGATCAACACACAGTTAATTCAGGAGAAGAAATAGATTTAGATGCTCATCAATGCAAAAACAGTTTTGACCTTTTGTTGTTTGTTTCTCACTTATCCCAAGATGCTAAACAAGTAGTGGGTATGATAGTAGATAGTCCTGTTGAATTGCTTGATATTTGCCACTATGTTGATGGTCCGGAATGTATGAGAAGTGGGTTGGTAAACCAATTGAAAGAAACTGGTTGGACAATTGCTAGAATAATGGAGTCGTTTATTGAATTGAAAGAGGCTATTCGATGAAAATACTAAAACTAGGAAAGGATTGGTGGATAGTTTCCGATGAGTATGGGCATATAGGTCCATATGATAAGAGAGAAGAGGCAGTAAGTGATAAACGAGGAATGATCAGATTCATTCGGTATCAAGATGAAGAAGGATTCATAACAAGTGACAGGAAATGAGGTAGCGACGGCGGCGTGTGGGAAACGCGGAGCGCCAAGAGTAATGCCAGTACGGAAGTCTGAATCTGACTTCCCTCCGATCCTAGTTGCTCAACGGATCAAGCCGGTTCGAATCCGGCCCGTCGCTTTTTTACAACTTAACCAAGGAGAAAACTATGAGTGAAAAACTGAAAGTGCGGAAAGTGATTGCGAGGGGCGTGGTCGAAGATGGCCATATGCATACAGCAAGTGGAGATGTCTTTTGGTTGTCCGATGTTAAGGGCAAAGAGGTTGAGATTGTTGAATGGGTCGAGCCGGAGAAGAAAATGGTGCAACCGAAAGACATGCGGTGGATTCCAAGCGACGGCTATGAAGGAGAAATTCTCACTACTGCCGGTCGTCATGTTGCAACAGCCTTTTCAAATGGTGACTGTAGAGTTGGTAAAAATTATCACTCCGAAAAAGGCGATATCAAATCTGCCAAAACCGCTATTATAAAACATCTTACTGATAAGAAGTTGTGCGGTTTTGGGCGGGAAGAAGATCCAAAGTACGTCTTCTATGAAGTAACGTGGGTAACACCCCAGGGAGATTACGACGCTATTACTTTTGGCCGTAATTCTTCCGATCCCTGTCTCAAGGTTGCCCGTCGCAGAGCTGAGGAAATGTTCGCTGACTTCGTAAAACACAAAGAACAATACAAAACCATTTGGCTGTATGGAGTGCTTGCAGATACGACGCGAGTTGAACTTGACCGCTACGACGGCGAGGCAAAATCGGAATCATTAAAAATATGAAGCCATTTCCATTCCAACGAGAATGTATCGATGAAATCAGTGGATTTGGCGGCAGGGCCTTGCTGAGTGCAGATATGGGTCTTGGGAAAACTCCCATGGCCTTATGGTATTTGCAGGAGAACTCTCACAAGGCCCTGCCTGCTATTGTAGTATGTCCTGCATCGGTAAAATATCATTGGGAACATGAAGCGCAAAAAGCAATAGGCATAAGAGCATCTGTTGCCGAAGGAATTGTACCTCCAAAACATCCGCCTTTGAAGTCAACTCAGTTGTTGATTATCAATTATGATATCCTCAAGTATTGGGAGCCTTGGTTAAGACAGTTACAACCAAAGGCTATTATTCTGGATGAAAGTCAGTACATATCCAATCAACAGACACAACGAACAGAAGCTGTAAAGAGGCTTTGTACCGGGACTCATCGGATCTTAGCATTGTCTGGTACCCCATTAACGAATCGACCAATTGAGTTGTTTACAACTCTCAATTTGTTGTCCCCTGCTTATTTTCCTAGCCGCTGGAGCTATGGAATGAGATATTGTGCGGCTAAATTAACACCCTGGGGATGGGATTTTAAGGGTGTAAGTAAATCAAATGAGCTTCACAAGCTATTGATAAAAACCTGTATGGTCCGAAGAAGAAAAGCAGATGTGCTAAAAGAACTACCCAGTAAGATTCGACAAGTAATACCTATCAAACTAGAAAATCAATCGGAGTATAATAAGGCGTCAACTGATTTTATAACTTGGTTGAGAAAACAAGATTCTGCCGCTGCAAAACGAGCAGCAAAAGCAACTACTATGGTAAAGGCTGGATACCTATTACGACTAGCTGCAAAATTGAAGTTAAGACAAGTGATTGCCTGGATCAATAAATTTTTAGAAACTACTGATAAGAAGCTGGTGGTGTTTGCTATTCATCGAAAAATGATTAGTGCTTTAGAACGTAGGGTGAATGCTCAAAGCGTTGTAATTGATGGATCTGTGACTGGAAGAAAAAGACAGCAAGCAATAACCACTTTCCAAAATGATAATAGGGTCAGGGTTTTGATTGGTAACATCAAAGCAGCAGGGATAGGGATAACACTTACAGCAGCATCAAATGTTTTGATTACTGAGATTCCATGGCGACCAGGAGACTTGACTCAAGCGGAAGATCGGTGTTTAAGCAAAAACCAGCTTGTTTACTGTCCTCAGTCTGTGTATAATAAGGGCATGGCCATTAAGAAAATCAAAGATATTGAGATTGGTGATGCAGTTCTTACTTGCACAGGGGCGGAAGGTACAGTAACCAACAAATCGAGAACAATTAATATAGACGGACGTATGACGCGAATCAGATATACAGGATGGCCGGAGCCCATTGAATGTACATTTGATCATAAATTACTTGTAGTAAGAAAAGGAAAAACCCAACCAGAGTGGGTACAATCACATAAAATACTTCCATGTGATTCATTGGTATTTCCACGTCCTTCTAACAATGTTCAATTGACTACTGTGTGTATTAAGGACGAATGGAGACGGTATAAATCTCCTATGAATCATTGTATTTATTGCTCTGAGCCCATAGAAGGTAGGCAAATGTGTAGAAAACATTATAGGAAGTGGCTTAGAGACACACCCCATGAAAAGCGGGGAAAGGGAAATCAATACACAAATGGTCGGTATGTTCGATTGCCAGATAGGATTGAAATAGATGATGAATGGTTGTTTGTTTTTGGCTGGTTTGCGGCAGAAGGTTTTGCTTCTGTGTCTAATAATAAATCTGATTTTGTATCACTTTCTGGACATGAAAAAGAGAGAAATACACTTGAAAGATGTGGACGAGTTTTTCAAAGGCTTGGAATCAAATTCAGTATTTATACAACCAAAGGATCAAAAGGAATCGAGCTAAGAGCGTTTAGTACGGAATTGGCTAAATGGTTTCGTAGCTGGTTTGGGCATGGCGCTAAAAACAAAAGACTTCCAAAAGAGATCATGTCATTGCCTTTAGAGCAAGCCATTGTTGTACTGTCTGCTTATATTGATGGGGATGGTTATCAACGAAACAAGAATTACGAATGGGTATCTGCTAGTAAAGAAATGGCTTATCAATTTTGTTTATTGGCAGCTAAATGTGGCTATTCTCCTAATTTAACCATCGTTAAACCAAGCCAACGAAAATTGATAAATGGTCGTGTGATTAAAGGAGGGCAGTATTATATAGGAAGATATAATCTATCTACAAAAACCAATTTATCTTATGCACTAAGAAAAGTCCGGCAAGTAGAATCGTATTATGAAGCAAGACCATATGTTTATGATCTTACAATAAATAAAGATGATTCTTTTGTGGTTGGTTTTGCTGCCGTCCACAATTGCCATAGAATAGGTCAAACAGACACAGTTTGGTGCCACTATATAATAGCGAAGGATACAATTGAAGAAAAGCTTTGTCAGATCGTACAAAAGAAACAAGAAACACTGTCAGCCATTTTAGATGGTGGGGCAATTGACGGGGACTTGGATATTTTTGACCAGTTAATGGGAGGACTTTTGAAATGATTTGGGGAATGATATGTAGGGGACTAGCATTTTTAACGTTAGGTATTATTGTTTATGCTTGTACTCATGGACCAAAAGATCCTGATGGTATACTATTTTTATGTATATTATGCGGGGTGTGTGGTGGTCTTGGTTGGATAGGGAATGCATAATGACCATAAAACTTATATATAAGACTCCACCAGATCCAGATTTTGATAGTTTTTTTGAAATCTGGGCAGGACGTAAAACAGTGATCTTTGAAGTCCATGAGGGGGAAAACATTGCTGATGCCTACCTAAACATAGATCAAGTCGTGGAAATAATCGATGTACTAAAGGCTTGGAAAGGAGAAACTTAGAATAATGACAATTCAAGAATTGCTTGAAGAATACAGAATTGAATACAGAGAAGCCGGTTCCCATCACCATGCCAGAACTGGCTGGATTCAAATCGATTGCCCATTTTGTGGAGAAGGGTCTGGGGGATTTCATCTTGGAATCAATTTGGATAATCAATATACAAATTGTTGGCGATGTGGTCCATTGCATTTGGGGGAGGCTTTAGCCACCGCAACTCGTTTAGATATTCGAAGACTCTATTCCCTATTGGACAAGCCCGTCCATAGACCCTCCGACCCTTCCAAGGGCTCAAGGACATCCGATATACTGACTGTTCCAAAGGGCTTAGAAGCCCTGTCCTTGCCTTACAAACGGTATCTAATCAAGCGTGGGTTCAACCCTTATGAGATAGAAAGGCTATGGGAAATCGAATCAACGGGAATGTGTGGAAGATTACCGTGGAGAATTTACATACCAATTATTTTCAATGGTGAAACGGTTAGCTGGACTACTAGGGCAATTGGATCGGTTACCAAAAAAGCTAAATACATGTCAGCAAAACCAGAGGAGGAAATTGTGGAGCATAAACATTTGCTATATGGAGAGGACTATGCTCGACATTCAATTGTTGTTGTTGAAGGGCCTATTGATGTTTGGGCAATTGGTCCAGGAGCCGTTGCTATTATGGGGTTGAATTACTCTCAAGAGCAAGTAACCAGAATTGCAAAATACCCTATCAGAACAATATGCTTTGATAAAGGTATCGAGGCCCAATCTGTGGCTCAAAGGCTAGCAGGAGAGTTGAGTTGCTTGCCTGGAGAAACCCATTCTGTAGAGTTGGAATCTGGATCTGATCCTGCTGAGGCTAGTAAAAAGGAAATCAAAGAACTTAGGAATGGATTCTTATTATAGGGAAAAATTCTCGTTTTTCTCATTATTTTTGAGGTTTTAGGGGTTTTTACCTATTGACTTTATAGGGCAATACCCTATAATATATATAGTCAGAGGGAGATAAGGGGTAAACTAAACCAAGGGGCTAAGGAGTGAGAAAAGAACAATGACTACTAAACAAAAAGTGCTAGCTTTAGCTAAGAAGTTAGGAGCCACCATTGAATATGGAGTAGTGGGGCGAAAATACGAAATTTTGGTAGAGGCACCCCCTCATTACCATTGGGAGGAAGGGGATATCCACGAGTTAGTTGTTTCACAAGCCAATGGGTTTCCTGTTAACGAACTGTGGGAAGATATTTATTCACGCATGATAGGCGGTGTGGCAAAATGTACAGCAGAAACGTGTTCATGGGCAGATGGTGGATGTGAATGGTGGGGAATACCCATCAATAACCCCTAACTATACTAAGGAGAAAAGAGATGTTTGTTGTTTATGAAAATGCTCAAGAGGTAATTGTCACCACAGAAGAGAAGGAAGAGCAAGCCATCCTAGACTACTTCACTAACGGCGGAAGAGATGAAGAGGATTACAACCGAAAAGAGGTAGATGAGGTTGCAGTTCAGATTGCAGCTAGTGCGGACTTGTGGACCGACTAACGGCCATAACCAACCCTAACCAAACGAGGTGAGACGATGAAGAGTTACGAGTACAAAGATGATTCGGATCGGGAAATGCTGACCGCAACCACCAAAGATGAGGCTATCAAGCAAGTGTCTGCGTCCCTCAGAAAGCAGGTAAGAGCACATGAGATCACCCCCGGTACGATTGTATCCGCTGTGGCGATCGAGTACGAGGACGGCGACGAGATCGAGCAATATCTCGTGAATGTGACAGTTTGAATGCCTAACGACCCACCCTACCGCCCTGGTCACACAGGGCGGACTTGTGGGCCGATGTACGGACCACGATAACCACTAACCAAACGAGGTGAGAAATGCCAGATAATTACGACGAACGGATGATACGCAAAATCTCGCACGAGCGAGAGCGCTACCAATACGACCATGCGGCCGAGTGTTTTGCCCTCGCCCTGAGAGCATTCCTGGATGATGGTGTCGCAATTCGATTCCTGGGCGTTGGAACGTGGGACAACCCAACGTGGGAAGACCTCGACAACGAGCTACGCATTACAGACTTCGGCCCCGACGGACCGCAATCTGTAAACGATATCATACACGGCGCACTACACGCCGGAGAGTTGGCGGCTGAGGATATTGATACCCTAGTCGCCGCGATGGAGGCCGACGAGCCAGTGCCAAACGAAATTTACCGAAAACTTATTGGTGGGCCGACTAACGGCCACGACTAACCCTAACCAAACGAGGAGTGAAGTATTATGAGAGATAATCAATTGGTTGAAAAGACTAATCATACAAAAGAACCGTGGGTTGTTCATAAAGTTTTTGGCGGGTGGCAAATAGTCTCTTCAAAAGATCCTTCTATTGTCATAGCCGAGATCCATATTCCAGACGACGATGAAGAATATGATATTGATGTCCTTAGAGACAATGGAAAGCGTATTATAGGGTGTGTAAACGCATTATCTGGTATTGTTGATCCCCCAGATTTTGTAAGGAAAGCTTTCGGGGTGGCAGCATTCTATGTAACCAAGGGTGATAACTAACAAAGGAGTAAAGTATTATGAGAGATATGATAGCTAAGGGCGTAAAGAGAATACCCAAACCTCAATATATCCAGGTGATATTACCTTCTTCCAGATTCCGAAAGTGTAGTCTGAATGTAGTCTATAAGGATAATTCTTCTGCAATACTACCCATATCAAAAAAGGTAGCCGAAGTATTGATTGCAAACGGCTTTTCTTACGAAGGATAAAAACCATGAAAACCAAAATGAATATTACACTCGATCAGTTCATGATATATGAACATGTTAGAATTGATGGTACAATCACCGGTCACTATGATATGCAATCCCCCGCAGCATTAAATCTTACCAACCTTCCCAGGGAGGTTCATTTTGAGATTCTTTGTAACTATGCGAAGTACAAAAGAAAGTTTCTGGGAATCCCAAAATAATTCCAAAGTCCCTATTGGAGATACTTCTCCCAGATCATATAATGGAGATGGAATAGAGGAGAGGCGTTGATAGTACCCAGCGTCTAATGTGGTTGCGGTAATTTAACATATAGGATACAATACAATGCTTGCGATAGTTTTGTTGATCCCGTCATGTATGACGGTTCGCGGCCCCCTATCGCAAATTATAACCCGCCCTGGTACTAACTATGGGCGGGTTTCTTTTTTTCTTGTATGGACGGCAACACGAGTGTTACCAAAATCCATGTTGCCCATCTAATTTCAAAAAGGAGCTAGAACTATGTCTACAGAATCACACAAGAGACAGTTTGAGGGATGGTGGATACCTGACTTTATCGTTCATGCTTTTGAAACCAAGGTAATCAATGCCACTGAATTGATAGTGTTAAGAGAAATAGATAGCCTGTCTAATTGTGCAAAGGGGTGCTTCGCGTCAAACAAGTACATAGGAAAAATGGCCCATGTGGGCCTAGATCAAATAGGAGTGATAATTAGACGTTTGAAAAGCATAGGACTTGTTGAACAATGGAAATCAAATGGAAGGCGACGATGGCTGCGATCTTGCCATCCTACCTTTGAAGAGCAAGAAGGTCACCCATTCCATACAGAACGACCTGATGAGCTACAGGGCTATCAAAGGGAGATGGAAGGTGATCAATTTACTGGATGGTTTGTTACAAAGGAGATTGTTGAGATATATAGGGAGGATACAATCAATGCAAAAGAATTACTACTCTTGGCCAACATCAACAATCTGTCACAAACCGAAGATGGTTGTTATGCTTCGAATGCTTATCTTGGAAATCAATTACACATTAGTGAGGAAAGAATCCGTCAATATCTTGTGCATTTGAAGGACTTGGGATTGGTGAAACGCATGAAATCCAATGGAAATCGCAGAATATTGGTCCCGTATTTTGGGGTGGATGACAATGAGAAAACTAATAGCATCCCCCAAGAAAATCCCGTTCACCTAACCCAAGAAAATCCCAAATTAAAAATCCAAGAAAATCCCGCCCATATAATACAAGTAAATAATAATACAAAAAAGGAAAGTAATTTATCTACTAAAGTAGATAAACGCAAAAAGCGTACACCAAAAAAACCTGATGGACTACTTTCTTCAAATGACGATAAACAAGCAGCAGCAGAATTAAGGAGTATTCTCATTGAAAAAGATTCAGACTTGCTGAAAACCAATTTTACTAAAAAAGGACAAGTATCAAGAAGGCCTGTAACTCTACAAACATTGTCAAAGGTATTCTTCAGGCTACGGACAGAAAGGAAAGCAACAAATCAAACCATACAAAAGACATTAGAATGGCTCAGAAAGAATTGGGATGATCCCTACACTCCTAAAATAAGAACATCTACAGATTTGTTTGATAAGTGGGAGATGTTCAAAGATGCTCAAATCCGCCAAGTAAACGGTAATGGACAGCAGTCAAAAAGACAGAGGATGGAAAACATAAAAGAGGAAATACTAATGGAAATGGAGACAACCTGATGAAAGAAGTAAGTCAAAATGATGTTAGCGAGAAGTTGGAATTGTTCATTAAGTTAGCAGAGTGTTTTAACAAAACTTATTCCAAACAAGCAGTTCAAATGATGTTGAAAGCACTAAGAGATATGACAGTAAAGGAATTAGAATTTGCAGTTGAAAAATCAATTCAAGAGAGTACATGGATGCCAGCAATTGCAAATCTATGGATAATCATAAATGAAAAACGATTAGAGGATACCCAAAAGTTAGCCCAAAAAGTGATTTCTTGGTTGATAAAAAACACATCATGGGATTTTTCTCAACAAGCGGTACAAGAGGATGTAGATAGGGCCTTGGTTGTTATGGGCTTAGAACCAGGTAGTATAAAGGCAAGTGATGTGTAATCATATGATACAAAGGATTGGTTATGAAAGTCAGGAAGTACGAGGGAAAAGAACAGCGAAGAATCTTGTCTGCCATGGCAACAGATCCAATAGTTTGTGCTCGAATAGCTAGTCAGTGGAAAGATGGAGGCTTGTTTGAATCTAAATGGGCCAACCTGGTTGCTGGCTGGTGTGTTAAACACATCAATAAATATGACTCCCCGCCTAATTACCAACTCCGCCCGATTTTTGATAGTTGGGCGAATTCAACCAAAGTAGGAGAAGCAACCGTAAATCTCATCGAAGAATTCTTGGTTGATTTGTCCGATGAACATGAAAGGGATAATCAACCATCCTCATCTCAACACATACTTGATCTTGCTGGGAAGTATTTTAACACAGTTCGAATTAAGAGGAAAATAGAGGAGGCGGAATTTGAGTTGGATCGAGGCAAGCCGGACGCTGCCCATGGGGTACTACTAGGCACTAATAAAATAGAGTTAGGAGAAGGCGCTCTCATTAAGCCAGCCGAAGATTTTGGAGTATGGCAGGAAGCGTATGATGAACAGAGAGATAGACCATTGATTTTTTACCCTGGTAAATTAGCCGGTATGTTAAATGATGTAATGGTAAGAGATAGCCTGGTAGCTTTTATGGGACCGGATAAAAGTGGAAAGTCAATGCTATTGCTAGATGCTGCTTACCGGGCTATCCGAGGTAGATGCAAAGTGGCTTATTTTGAAGTAGGAGATATGAGTCGTAACCAAGTGATTCGAAGATTTGGACAAAGGGCTTCTCGAACCCCGAAGAGAGATAGTATTTTACAAATACCAGTATCGATAGATGGCGATGGTAAAGTTCAATACAAAACCAAGCAGTTTATTGTAGGAGCTACTGCAAGAAAAGGGTTCAAAGCGTTTCAAAAAGTATGCAAAGGACGTGATGTTTTTCGATTGTCTTGTTATCCGAATAGTAGTATTGATATTACAAGGATTTCGACTATTTTGCAAGATTGGGCTAAAGAGGATTGGGTTGCTGATGTAGTAGTGATTGATTATGCAGATATTTTAGCACCCCCAGCCATGGTTAGGGAGTCCCTAGAGCAGATAGATATGACATGGAAGCTGTTACGCCGGATGAGCCAAGAACAGCATTGTCTGGTTCTTACAGCTACTCAATCAAAAGCAACTGCATATACAATGAAGAGTAAAACATTGGGAAGACAACATTTCTCTGGTAGCAAAACAAAACTAGCCCATGTGAATGCTATGATAGGAATCAATGTGACAGTAGATGATAAGGAAAAGGGGTTAATAAGATTGAATTATGTAGTGCGTCGGGAGGGGTATTACGGAGAGAGCCGATATGTTACAGTTGCTGGCTGCCTAGCAATTTGCAGTCCACTAATGAAAACAGAAGAAGAGTTTTGAGGGGTTATAATACAGATGTAACGGATGGTGGTTGTTAAGCTGTCCATAATAGATTGTTTTGAAGAAAAGGTGATGAAATGAAAGTTTTTAGAGAAGAATTGGTTGAACTGTTTGAGGCACTTGGTTATAAGAGTGCTGTAAAATGGAACAAAAAGCGTTTACAAAGACGCTTGGATGAGTTGGTTTCTATGGCATCGGAAAATGAGGTTGCTGTAGAAGAAGGGGTAGAAAATGAAGAGCAATTGAATGAATTGATTGCGAAGCTAGCTGAGCAAAAGGATCAACAGATTAAAATTGTTTTGAAGGAAGCACCTGAACTTGAGCCTGAAGCAGAGACTGCAGTAGAGGAAAAAGTAGAGGAAAAAGTAGAGGAAAAAGTAGAGGAAAAAGTAGAGCCTGAAGCTCTTGTAGAACCAGATGGGCTGTGGCCTTTGGACCCCGAGCCGGATGATAAAGTATCGGAGGAAGACAACAAGGATGATGTGGTTGCAATTGTTGAGGAAGAAAAGAAGGAGCCTGAACTTAAAAGTGATGCCAGAACAAATAAGGAAGCAATTAAGGTATTCAAAACCGTGCTAAAAGACATGTCGGCAGTTTTGTTAGATATGTATGCAGCACATTTGAAGAAAAACACAGTTTCCCAACCAAAGGGGCTTGATGTTGCTTCTGTAGAAAAGCTTACTGGAAAAAAATCAAGAGGTAAACGATCTTTGGGGGTTGGGGAGGCGGTTGTTGCAATCTATAGGGCTGCCACAAAGGAAGCTCCAATAACCTTAACTGGTGTAAAAGAGGAATTGTGTAAGCGTTACCCAGAAAAAACACCAGAGGCTTGCAAAACCACTGCTTACGTATATAGTCCAGGCAAACTTTTGAAGGATTATGGGCTGTGTGTTCACACTGATGGAAAAAATAGATGGACTGATTAAGCAGCTGGTTTTATCTAAAGAAAAAAGGAAAAGCAAAAACAATGTTAGTGTTGTCAAGAAAAAAAGGGGAACGGATTAGAGTAGGAGAAAACGTATTTATCACTGTTATTGAAACAAGGGGTGATAGAGTACGTTTGGGATTTGATGCTCCATTGGAGGTTAAAATAATTAGGTGTGAGATAGATAATCAAGGCACAAAGGAGAATGAAAAATGAGAGTAAAACGAGAAGAGTTGGTAAAGAAGTTGGAATCAGTTTTGCCTGGACTAGCTACAAAACCTATTATTGAACAAAGTCAATGCTTTGCATTTTCAGATGGAAAGGTATTTACTTTTAATGATGAGGTAGCATGTTCTATTTCTAGTCCAATTGATTCTATGGAAGGAGCCATTCCTGCTAAAGCATTACTTCAGCTTTTGAACAAATTAACTGAGGAAGAAGTTGAAATAAGGATAGAAGAAAGTGAGTTGCTAATACGGGCAGGAAAAAAGAGGGCTGGGTTGCGAATGGAAAAGGAGATGTCCTTGCCTATTGATGAGTTAGAGGAACCGGATGAGTGGAAGAATTTACCGAAGAATTTATCCAGTGCGATAAGTACCGTTATGTCATGTGCGGGTAAAGATGAGAGCCAATTTGTTCTAACCTGCTTACATATTCATCCAGAATGGGTAGAGGCATGTGATAATTTCCAGATGGTTCGATATAAGGTAAAAACAGGATTGGAGAAACCGGTTCTGATTAAACGGGATTCGATAAAAACTATTATTGGGTTGGACATGACAGAATGGGCCCATACTGACAATTGGACTCATTTTCGTAACCCATCTGGGTTGATGTTGAGTTGCCGTAAGTATTTAGAGGACTATCCTGATTTGTCAAAGATTCTTGCTATCAAAGGTAAGCCCATGAAACTGCCTAAAAACATCAAGGAAGTTGTGGCTAAGGCAGAGATATTTTCATCTGAGAATATGGCTAATGATAATGTTATGGTTAGGATGAAGTCCGGCAAGTTGGAGTTGAAAGGAGAAGGACCGAATGGATGGTACAAGGAAACAAGGTCAATTGAATATGATGGTGATCCGTTGTCTTTTGCAATTTCGCCAAAATTGTTAGTAGAAATATCGTCAAAGTCTACTTCATGTCAATTGGCTGATACTGGATTACGAGTAGATGGGGATGGGTTTACTTATGTAACTTGTATTGAAAAAACGGAATAAAAATGGATACTTACTTTTTGGATAGTAATATGTCCCGACGGGAACAGAGGAAAAAGGTGCGTCAACACGCATTGCGGGAAATCGCGGCATGTATTCAAGCGGAGGAGTTGTCTTATTTATTCGGGGATGATTTGTGCAATTTACAATACCATTCTGGTGGTGGAGATTGGGTTGAGGATGTTTTAACCCAAGTACAGAAGACAGTGGTAAATCAAATTGAGCGGCGTGTTGAAAGGATCAAGTGATGGTAGATATTACAATGTGCAAGGATAAAGAGTGTCCGGATAGAGAGAAGTGTGCTAGGTTCAAAGCAGTTCCGGATTCTTACCACCAATCTTGGTTTATTGAAAGTCCGAGGAAAGATAAAAAAAGCAGTCGTTGTGAATATTTTATGATTATTTGGTGGTTTTAGGGAATACCAAAGTGGAAACTTACGAGCAGAATTTACAAACTGTTCTAGTGGCATGGAGTAAATTATGTCAAAAGGATTCTTTTCTGATACACAACAATCCCACATAGGGTTTGCTGTTCCAAGATGCCAGTCGTGTGGGTTATCAAGGGGTTGTGACTCACCTAAGATGCCGTTTACGGGCGAGGGCAAGCGAGGGGTACTTATCGTTGCGGAAGCTCCTGGAGCAACAGAGGACGAACGAGGAACACAGCTAATAGGCAAAGCAGGTCAGTTGCTCCGGAACATTTTAGAAGACATTGGATGGGATTTGGATGAGGATTGCTGGAAAACAAACGCAATTATCTGTCGCCCACCCGATAATAGAACTCCGGTAAAAAAAGAGATTGAATCCTGTCGTCCTTGTTTGATGAAGACCATAAAAAAATTACACCCAAAAGTAGTAGTGTTGATGGGATCGGTAGCTGTTAATTCTCTGCTCGAACCGATTTGGCGAAAAGGTATAGGAGCGATTGGAAGGTGGGTAGGATGTCGGATACCATTGAGAGAATTGAATCTGTGGGCATGTCCTATTTGGCATCCATCTTATTTGTTGAGGCGAAATAATGAGGAATTGGAGTTATGGTTTCGGAGATATTTGGAGGAAGCTTTGAAAATACAAAAAGAGCCATGGAAAAAGATTCCTCTTGATTATGATAAACACATAATAGTTAAAAAGGACCATAGAGATGCTGCAAAAAGCATAAGATCATTTACTTTGAATGAGGTTGCGGTTGCATTTGATTATGAGACGGATAGGTTAAAGCCCGATGCAAATGATGCAAAGATTGTAAGCTGTGCTATAAGTAATGGAACATATACAGTGGCGTACCCATGGGTAGGAGATGCTATTACGGCAACTAGTGAGTTGTTGAAGAGTCCTACTCCAAAAATAGCTGCAAACATTAAGTTCGAAGAGAGGTGGACAAGAAAAATATTGGGTCATGGAGTAAGGAATTGGAAATGGGATACTATGCAAGCTGCCCATGTTTTGAATAATGAGCCAGGCATAACGTCCGTTAAGTTTCAAGCATTTATTCGTTTTGGGATAGGTGATTATGATTCACACATATCATCGTATTTGAAAGGTCTGGATAGCAATACCTCGAATAGGATAAAAGAGCTGAGGCTTGCTGATCTGCTCTTATATAATGGGATGGATGCGTTGTTGGAGTTCAAAATAGCTGAACAGCAAATGGAAGAAATGGGAGTAAATTATGAAGAGTAAAATGTTAATAAGAGAAGAGCCTTATTTGGGTCGTATACGTAGACTGATCGAGGAACAATATAGACATCACCCGACTGGCTGCGGTGGTAGCTTTGGTGAGTTGCTATGCTATGAAATACATGTTGGTAATCTTACATTTTGTAAACTCGCGGAGAAATGGGGTATCAATCTTTCTACGTTAGGTGAACTCATTTGGGATCATTGTAGACGGCTGCAGGAAGAACCAGTTGTGAAATTTGATCCTACTGATGCAGAGAGTGCTGACCGTGAAGCTAGGGCAGATGTTGTTGCAGAGGGAATGCTTGAGACCATGAAGTCGATAGAGAGTATAGAAGGTTGTAGACGCTCGGAGCTAACGAACAAGTATAGTAGACATTGTGTGGTTTGCAATTTAATAGCAATTCATGATACCAACTCTTCAGGTATGTGTCCTGATTGTGCTGCTGATAAACGATGGATGAACAAAGGCCAAAAATGAAAACAACAATAAAAAAGCGATTTTTATCATGGGCAGGGAAGCGAGTTTTCTTAAAGCTAGCCCGATTTTGTCTTTACTATGCTCGTGATACTCAATGGTGTTGGATATGTGGAGCAGCTCCGGGTATGGGGCCAGTTTGGGCTGGAGGTCGCATGACATGTCGGGAATGCTATGATAGATGGAGGTCTTGCCATGGTAAGGGTCTTGTTGTGGATTGGAGAGGGATAGGCAGACTAAAATGAAAAAGCATGAAAGAGAAAAACTCCCTGATACAAGAGCGTCGGTTGTTCATAAGTTCAATGTGAATGGACACAAAGGTTATATCATAGCAGGTATGTATGAGGATGGTCGGCCGGGAGAATTGTTTATTGAGATTGCAAAAGAAGGATCTACGGTTGGTGGGTTATGCGATGCTATTGGTATTCTTACTAGCATTGCTTTGCAATCTGGTGTGCCATTGGAATTGCTAATACGAAAGTTTAGGGGATCATGTTTTGAGCCATCTGGGGGAACTACAAACCCTGCTCAGCCAAAAACTAGTAGTTTGATGGACTATATTTTTACATGGTTAGGATTGCAGTTTAGCGAGTCATTTAGGAAAGAGTATAAGCGGATACAGGAAGATAAAGAAGAGTTTGGGGAATGAATAAAATTTATGTGGGAAAATCAAGCCGTACACCCTTTAAACATTGGCTATTAGACCATCATCTTGGACAAATAGTTGGTGTATTGAGTCATAGAAACAAAAAGGTTCCTGCTGAAGCTAATCCTTTTTTCTGTATTGATCTTTGTGCGGGGGATGGTGTTTGTGGTGGAATGAACCAAGGAATATGTAAAGATTGTACTGGCAATAATTGCTGTAGCTCTCGTTTAATAATGAAACATTGTCAGTGGCTTTATAATAAAGGGTTGCCTGTTCGGATGTTATTTTGTGAGAAATCACCCCATACATTTAATGTGCTGTTGCAAAGTATAAATATGTATGTGGGTGATTTAATAAGTAATTGTAGGGTAAGGAATAGGGATGCTAGGAAGTTTCGATTGAAGTCAAAAAATAGGCAAGCTGTATTTATCAATTGTGATCCGAACCATATTGAAGATATGCCATTAGTTAATAAGTTGGTGGATTCATTGACTCCGGCAACTACATTGATGGTTACTTTGGGATGTAATGTCCATGGTTTGAAACGATTGAATAGGGATAGGCGTCAGAGATGGTTTGACTATGTTGATGTATTAGTAGATTCAATGCCTAAGTGGCACGATGCAATTCTTGTTGAATTGGTGGGAGATGATTCTCAGTGGGCTTATTTTAGTAGATTGCCTTCAATGTGGGCACAAGATCATTTAAGAACGATAAAGAGGAAGGGGGATAAAATGTTTTCTAAAGGTGTGAATGTAGTTGGATTGAAGTCCGATCCAATGGGATTTAGGAAGATGATAAAACATCTTTTTCTTACAAAGAGGGAGTTGTCATAATGATAACAAGTTTAGATAAGATTTTGAAACATTATCCAGAAGTTAAGGGAATACATGAGGCGTGTGCTGCGGTTCCAAACATGACAAAGGATCAGTACGATCTTTTGGTACGAGATATTAAAGCTAATGGTTTACTTGAGGATCTGGTTTTAACTGCTAATGATTTTTTGCTTGATGGGAGGCATCGTTTGATGGCTTGTTATGAGACTGATAACGAGCCTAGGTTTAAGGTTACAGTTGTTGATCCATGGGAATATATGATCTCTGCAAATGTTGCCCTTCGTCATTTATCAGTAGGACAAAAAGCGATAATTGCATTAGCATTGTGGGATTATTATACAAAAGAAGCGAAGAAACGGATGGTAGCTGGTGGTGGTGATAAAAAGAGTCCAGAAGCTAGGGCAGAATCGGGTACGAAAACATTTACTTACCCGATCGATCCTGGAATGGCTCGGGACAATGCAGGACAAGCTGTAGGAATATCAGGTTTATCGTTTTATAAGGTTGTGGTTATAAAAGAGCATTTGCCTGATTTGTTGGATGAATTAAAAGATAATACAATAAGTTTGCAAAAGGCGTTTACAGAGGCTGATAAGATAAAGAAAAGTAAGGATGCTCATCCTGGTAAGGAAAGTGATGGAGAGAAAGCAGAAAAGAAAGCAGAAGAAAAGAAAGCAGAAGAAAAGACAACAGAAAAGAAATTAAAGACAGTAGAGACTATTACTCCAGAAGGAAAAATAAAACGAATATCAAAGCCAAAATCAGTGAAATTTAATAAAACCAATGATTCTGTTGATTGGGCAGGGTGGACATGGAATCCTGTTACTGGTTGTCGTCATGGTTGTTCATTTTGTTATGCAAGGGAAATTGCCTATTCTGAAAGAATGAGTAAATTGTATCCATTTAAGTTTGAGCCCGCCTTTCATGAATATAGACTAGAAGCTCCAAAAAATACTATTATACCGGATGGTAAAAATCCGCGTGATAAAAGAGTATTTGTTTGTAGTATGGCTGACTTATTTGGTAAATGGGTTCCTATTAAATGGGTCCACAAGGTTTTTGATGCTTGTTTAGAATCACCGGAATGGGAATATTTGTTTTTAACAAAATGGCCAACTAGGTATGCCAAACTTCCCTTATTAGAAAATGTTTGGTATGGGGCTACAATAACAAAACAGAGTGATGTTGCCCGTGTTGCAAAAGCTATGGATTTGTTAAATGTAGGGGATGGTGTAGTTAAATGGGTTTCAATGGAGCCGATGTTAGAATCAATTGTGTTTGATGATTTGTCTTGGTGTGATTTTATGGTAATTGGTGGAAAAACATCAACAACACAACCAGGTGGTTATGAAGGAGGATTCTCACCAGAATTTGATTGGATTGTTGATGTGGTTAATCAATGCAGAGAATTTGGAGTGCCTTATTTTCTTAAAGCAAATATTGGATTAAAAGAGCCGGGGATGAATCTCCCAAAAATGGTTCCATATAGTAGGATAGAAAAATAATATGAAACCAACTACGGCTGATGCTTATAAACTTATTCATGACGGAGCTTTGGCTCTCGCAAAAATAGAAGCTGATGGTATGCGTATCGATATAGAGCGAATGGATGCAACTATTGAAGATACTGGTAGGCGAATAAAGGAGATGACTGAGGAGTTAAAAAGGGATGAAATATGGAAAACTTGGCGAAGGTTACATGGTCAAAAAGCAAATTTAGGTAGTAGAGTTCAGTTGGGAAAGGTATTGTTTGATGAATTGGGATATGAGCCAAAAAACAAAACAAAAACAGGACGGCCGCAAGTCGATGAAGATGGTTTGAAAGCAGTAGAATTAGAATTTACAGATAAGTATTTAGCAGTGGAAAAGCTAAAGAAACTGCAATCTACTTATCTTAAAGGAATAAGGAGTGAAGTGGTTGATGGGTATTTGCATCCATCGTTTAATCTTCACTTAGTAAAGACATACAGGTCTAGTAGTGACAGCCCGAATTTCCACAATATACCCATACGGGATAAAGAGATAGGCAAGCTAATACGATCATGTTTCATACCGAGGGATGGGCATGTATTGGTAGAAGTCGATTTCTCCGCATTAGAGTTTCGCATAGCTGCGTGTTTTTGGAAGGATAAAAATATGGTTGCTTATGCTTCAAATCCGTCCTTGGATATTCACAGAGATATGGCTGCTGAATGTTACGCTATGGACATCGGCCAAGTTACAAAGGATGCTAGATTTCATGCTAAGAATTCATTTGTATTTGCGACTTTGTATGGTTCCTACTATGCCAATACTTCTAAGAGTTTATGGGCATCGATAAAGGAAAGTGACTTAGCAACAGCGGATGGAGTTCCGTTGAAACAACATTTGAAAAAACGGGGGGTAAATCGTACTAATTTTGAGGATCACATAAAGGGAGTTGAGAAATCGTTGAATGATAGATTTACAACATGGAGCAAGAGGAAAGATCAATGGCTAAGTAAGTATCAAAAGACAGGTGGATTTGATTTGATGACTGGATTTAGAATTGATGGAGTTTTTTCTCGAAACCAGATAATGAACACTCCCATCCAAGGTCCGGCTTTTCATGTTTTGCTCTGGGCATTGATAAAAATTGTAAAATGGTTGAAAAAGAAGAAGATGGACAGCCTTATAATAGGACAGATACACGATAGTATAGTTGCCGATGTACATAAAAGTGAATTGACTGATTATTTAGTTAAGATAAAAAAGGTAATGACAAAGGATGTAAGAGAAGCATGGCCTTGGATCATTACTCCACTTGAGATTGAGGCGGAAGTGGGAGAGAAAAACTGGTTCGATAAGGAAGAGGTAGAGATATGATGGAATATACCACTTACATTCAAAGCAAAAAACGAAAAGATGAGAAAGTTGGATTTGATCCATTGTGGGTCCCTGACTTCCTTTTTGATTTTCAGAAGGTGTTGGTTGAATGGTCGATTAAGCAAGGAAGAGCAGCGATATTTGCCGACTGTGGGCTCGGCAAAACCCCCATGCAACTTGTATGGGCAGATAATGTAATACAAAAAGAGAACAAGCCAGTTTTGATTCTTACACCATTAGCAGTGTCGAGGCAAACTCTGAGGGAAGCAAAAAAGTTTGGGATCGAAGCCCACAATGCTAGAGAAGGGGATATTGTTAAAGGGATAAATGTAGTGAATTATGAAAGACTACATTATTTCAATCCCAATGATTTTGTTGGGGTTGTGGCTGACGAATCGGGAATTTTAAAGGCCTATGATGGTAAGCGTCGAAAGCAAATCATTGAATTTATGGAGAAGGTGAAGTATCGACTCCTTTGTACTGCTACTCCAGCCCCAAATGATTATATTGAATTGGGGTCATCGTCAGAAGCATTGGGCGTGATGAAATATCAAAAGATGTTGGGAATGTTCTTTTCTCATAGTGGAAAAATGGCACAAAGTTGGGAGTTGAAAGGACATGCAAAATCTGCTTATTGGAGATGGGTGTCAAATTGGGCAAGGGCTATTCGCAAGCCATCAGATTATGGGTTTGATGATGGAAAGTTTGAGCTGCCCCCATTAGAAGTTAGACAACATATCGTATCTAGCAATTATAATGGTTATGGATTTTTCCGGTTTGGCAATACATTAAATGAACAACGAGCAGAGAAAAGAGAATCAATAAAGGAGCGTTGTGAGAAGGTGTCTGAATTGGTGCCGGACGGAAAACCTGTTTTGATTTGGTGTCATTACAATGCTGAGGGTGATTTGTTGGAAAAGATTATACCTGATGCGGTACAAGTGGCTGGTAAACATAGCGATGAAATAAAAGAGAGTCGATTATTCGATTTTGGTGAAGGAAAAATAAGAGTATTGATTACTAAACCTAGAATAGGTGGATGGGGTTTGAATTTTCAGCATTGTGCAGATGTTATATGTTTTCCCAGCCACTCATTCGAGCAATATTATCAGACGGTTCGTCGATGTTGGCGATTTGGACAAGAGAATCGAGTATGTGTAAATCTAGTAGCTACAGAGTCCGAAAGACCAGTGATGAATAATATGCTAAGGAAAGAGCGGCAAGCGAGTAGAATGTTCGCCGGTATAATAAGAGAGATGTCCGATTACCAAATTGGTAATGGGAAAAGGAAAAAGGATGAATTAACTATGGAGGTTCCAGAATGGCTATGAAAGTAGAGGATCAGAAAATTACAGTAAGTTATTTTTCAACAGGTGTATCGTCTGCCGTAGCCACAAAGATGATGATCGGTGAAATTGATCGTATTATGTACACTCATATCGATGATCAGCACCCTGATACCATGCGATTCTTACACGATTGTGAAGAGTGGTTTGGTCAGGAGATTGAAGTATGGCAGTCAGATCGGTTTCGATCTGTGGATGAATGCTGTCGTGCTGTGGGGTTTCTAAAATCACCTGCTGGTGCAGCTTGTACAAGTCGGCTTAAGAGAGACGTTCGCAAGCAATTCGAAAAAGATAACAATTTGCGGATTATTTGGGGGTTTGATTCTAAAGAGGTGGGACGTAGCGAGAAGATTATAGACTCCATGCCAGACCATGAGCATGTATTTCCACTTATTGATGCAGGTATGCCAAAAGAGCATATACATCGAATATTAAGAGGATCGGGCATTAAACGTCCGGTTATGTATGATCTTGGTTATCATAACAATAATTGTATAGGTTGTATTAGAGGTGGTTTGGGATACTGGAACCACATTCGTGTAGACTTCCCTGAAGTGTTTAAGAGTAGGGTAAAATTGGAACGCGACATTGGCTACCCTATTCTTACCCCTAAATACGGCTGGCTTGACGAACTCGATCCACAACGCGGACGACATAAACCCCCCCTATGTGATAGCTGCAACATTTTCTGCGAACTTATGGTAGAGAAAATAAACAAAGATAAAATATATGAGAGAAAAATCCCTACATATCAGGAGATAAAAAAATGAAAGTAGAAGATCAAAAAATCACAAAATCATTTGCTCTGTACAATGGTGATTGTTGTGAAGTCTTGCCGGATTTGCCAGATGAGTCGATTGGATTCAGTGTGTTTTCTCCGCCCTTTGCTGATCTATATTCGTATTCAGATGACTATAGAGATATGAGCAATTCGGGTACTTACGAGGAGTTTTTCGAGCATTTCGGGTTTTTAGCGGATCAGCTAAAACGATTGATGATACCTGGTCGTGTAGTTGCTGTTCATTGTATGGATTTACTGACAACAAAAACGATGGGATATGAGATTGGATTACGTGATTTTCCTGGTGATATTATTCGCTTGTTTATTGAAAAAGGTTTTGTCTACCATAGTAGGCATTGTATTTGGAAAGATCCATTGCTTGCTGCTGTGCGAACTAAGGCGATTGGTTTAGCACATAAGCAGATAGTAAAGGATTCCGCGATGTGCAGAATGGGTATACCGGATTACATTTTAGCATTTAGGAATCCTGGGGAGAATCCAAAACCAATATCACACGAGAAAGCATTGACCAAGTATTATGGCAGTAGGTCAATTCCTAGGAAATTTGATGGTTATGTGGACTATGAGGGCCTGCAAAAAGCGAACAAGCGAAGCCACTGGATATGGCAACAATATGCAAGCCCAGTATGGTTTGATGTTCGACAGACAAATGTATTGCCGTTTCGTGGAGCTAAAGAGTCGGATGATGAAAAACACATATGCCCTTTGCAATTGGATACGATAGAGCGGTGTATGGAGCTATGGTCAACTGAGGGTGACAATGTTCTATCTCCGTTTATGGGAGTTGGTAGTGAGGTGTATATAGCGGTAAAGAACAAGCGAAGGGGGATAGGTATTGAATTGAAACCATCGTATTATAGGCAGGCTTTGAAAAATATAAAGTCACTACGGAATGGCAAAAAGGTAACTTTGTTATGAGTTTAAGAGATAGAATTATCGAATTGTATGATTGTGATGTGCCTGTAAAAAGTATATGCAAGTTGGTTGGATCAAGCAGTTTGATTGTAAATTATGTAATTGAGTGTTACAAGGATCCTGATAAATTTGAAGATATAAAGACATGAGAGAATTTGGAAGCGTTTTAGTTGTGTTTGGTATAGGTGTATTATGTGCAGGAATATATTTGACCAACCATGCTTATCAAACAGATGTTACTATTTCATTAGATCCTTTTACAGTTGATGGGGGATACGAAGATATACCTGAGGATGATCTTGATCGTAAATTGCAATGGTTAAAACAGAGAAAGAGATCATTACAAGGAAAGAATCCAAAACCTCGATATGTAAATACATATTTGATGGATAAAAGAAGAACTGAATTGATGATAGGATGTTCTATTGTAATTGTTGGAGTGATGTTTATATTCAGTGGTATATTGTTAAAAGGTCAGAGAAATGAAAATACAAGATATTGACGAAAAGACAAAGGAATTGTTGAGGGTTGTATCTAGAAAAAGAAAATGGCCTTATCCCATAATAGAAGATTGTTATGATGTTTGGCCGAGTGTGTACATGGTTGACATGGCATGTGATTTTTGTTATGGAAATTACATAGACCCAGTTGATCTTTTGATATGGGCGAGAAAAGCTTATTCGCTGAAGGAGAATAAAAAATGACAGAATTGTACAAAAAGCACAGACCAACTAAGTTCAGTGAAGTTATTGGTCAAGATGATGTTGTAAGAACATTGGTTAATTTTGGGAAACAAAAAAGTGTTCCGCATTGTATTCTGTTTGTTGGTCCAAGTGGTTGTGGAAAAACAACCCTTGCCCGGATACTGCGGATGAAAATGAAGTGTGGAAATGCTGATTTTCAGGAAATGAATGTAGCTGATTTTCGCGGTATTGATATGGTGAGAGACATACGATCCAGGATGTCATTGGCTCCTATATCTGGTAAGTGTAGGGTATGGTTAATAGATGAGGCTGCATCACTTACTAAAGATGCTCAACATGCGTTTTTGAAGATGTTAGAAGATACACCTGACCATGTGTATTTTTTCTTAGCAACAACTGATCCACAAAAACTGCTAAGAACTATTCGGACTAGGGCAACAGAGATAAAGGTTAAGCCACTGAGTGATGGTGATATGGAGAAGTTGATTGAAAGAATATGGGTGAAAGAGCGGGAAGATAATGCTAGTGAAGATGTGGTTGAAAAGATAGTCAAGTTAGCTGATGGTAGTCCTAGAAAAGCATTAGTGTTACTCAATCAGATAATTGATGAGGAAGAGGAAGAAAGGGCCTTAGCTGTATTAACCAGTGGAGTATCAGAGACGGAGGCTATTGAATTAGCAAGAGCATTGTTGAATCCAAAAGTATCGTGGTCGGAAGTAGTAAAGATATTAAAGGGTATTCAAGGATTAGATGAGCAAGTAGAAAGCATTCGATGGTTAGTTCTTTCCTATATGAGTTCAGTAGCTCTTGGTAACTCCCCCCAAACTGCAAAAGCATGTAGGGTAATGGAAGCATTTAGGGACCATTTCTATGACTGCAAAAAAGCTGGTTTGATATTGGCATGTAGAGAAGCTATTGGGATGGAATAATAGCCCATATAATAAGGGTGAAGAAGATAAACAATGGTAAAAGCCTATATTGTAGAAGCGAGAGACCATGATGTTGCGTGTGCTCTTGTGTGGGCAAAAGATGTTAACATTGCAAAATCAATTGCTAGTAAAACAGCGTGGTTGTGTGACATAGCATTGGGTCATTTAGTATGTTATCGAGAAAAATCCGCCGATGATATGAGACCCGATGGATATTGTGCTTGCGACGAACTGATAATTGAAGATCGAAGGTTGATGAGAGAGTTAGAATGGCGTGAGGTTGATAACGAAGGTATTGAATGTAGAATTTGTGGTTTGTCTAAATGGGATAGTATAGTAGAGTCTCATTTGAATGAAGATGAGGTTTGTGGGAACTGCCAAAAGACAAACCGGCAGCTATAATAAGGGAGAAGGAGAACAAAAATGAAAATTAAATTTGGTATGGTAAGGACTATACAAACAAAGCCTTACGAAAGTGTAAAAATAGAGGTATCCGTTGAAGACGAGTGTATTATACCAAAGGGAATCGACCCGACCAAAGTTAGGTGGAATCAAATAAGGGATAGCATGTATGAGAAATTAAGTGGGTTTGTACGAGATAAAATAGAAGAGGAGGAAGACAGATGGTCGTAACAAAAACAGATTTTCAAATTGATAGTAGTAATTTGGATAAAGAATGGAGAGAACAGCCTTCATTGTATTCAAAATATGCTATGGCTGCTGCTGATGCGAGAAGAGAAATGGATGAGGCAAAAAATAGTTTGGAGGTTACAAAGGCAGATGTGGCATTAGGAGTTCGAAGCTCCCCTGAGAAATTTGGACTAGGAAAAATAACTGAAGCATCATTAGCACAAGTAGTTGAGTGTTGTGATCAAGTAAAGGAAGCTGCCGGGGAGCTTATTGAAGCTAGACATCATTATGAGGTTTTGCAAGCAGCAGTAAGTGCTTTGGACCATCGGAAAAAAGCATTGGAAGGTTTGGTGAGTTTGTTTTTGGCAGATTACTTTTCTTTACCAAGAGCAAGTGGAGCAACTAAGGAAAAAATGGAAGAAGTGGAAAAACAGAAAATGAGACGCAAGAGGTAACATCATTATGGATTTTTTTATGGCGGTATTGTTGGTTATTTCATTGTTGATTGGGATACCATTTTTAGTATATGTAGCGGTTAAGGTAGGAACGATTGCATTCCTACAAGGCCGACATCAATTTTTCACAGAACAAAAGAAGGAGAACCATTATGATGGCAACAAAAAGAAGTAAGCGGAAGAGAGAAAGGGTATCTGCTCGTAGGAGGGTAGAAGAGCATAAGGCTGGAGGGAATATTAGTAAGTATCTAAACCATCCGGATGGGTTTGGGTTTTTTGCTCCCAAGGCAGGAAAGTATAGGCTTGATTTCCTCCCGTATAGGGTGGGAAAAGGAAATCCTTATGCAGATGATGGTGGTGAGCATTATGAGAGAACATTTTACATCCATAAGGATATCGGCCCGAATAACGAATGGCATTTGTGTGCAGCTAAGACGCTTGGGAAGCCATGCCCTATTTGCGAATTTCGTGCCAAGAGGGCTCGTGATCCAAATGCAGATGATGATCAATTAAAGCCATTATTGCCTAAACAAAGGCAGTTGTTTTTTGTAATTGATCTTGAAAATCCGGATGAAAAATTGCTCTGGAATTATTCATTTCATTCATTTGGTGATAAGCTGGATGCAAAAATCCGGGATGCTGACGAAGAAGACGGCTACGATTATTTTGCTGATCCAGAAGAGGGTAAAACTGTTAGGGTTGTCTTCACCCAAGCGCAGAAAGGAAAGTGGTTGGATTGTACTGATATTGAGTTCAAGGAACGAAAAACCCAATATGATCCTAGTATCATAGATGAGCTGCCTTGTCTTGATGACTTGTTAGTAGCGACTCCTTATGAGGTGTTAGAGGCAGAATTTTTACAGATTGAGACTGAAGAAGAAGATGATGAGGCGGAAGTAGAGGTGGAAGAAGATGATGGGGAAGAAGAAGAGGAAGAGGCAAAACCTGAGAAGAAGTCCAGGAAGCCCAAAAAGGAAAAGATTCTTACGGCTAGTGATAAAGGATTAGAGGTAGGTGATGCAGTCTCTTCAAAATCGGATAGTGAAAATTTTACAATCTTCAAAATATCTAAGGATGGAACAAGCCTGACTTTGGAAGATGCTGAAGGTGATTTGATAAAAGCCATTGGTGTCGATGAGGTTAATTTCATCAAAAAGAAGGATGACGATGATGAAGAGCCCGCTCCCAAAGTTCCTAAGAAAAAGCCATCAAAATCTAAACCAAAGCCAATATCAAAGGCAGTGAAAGAAGACGATGATGATGACGATGATGAAGATGAAATGGATGAAGATGAAGAATGGGATGAAGATTTTGATGATGACTGATCGTCTTGTTCAGGGTTGATCGGTTGTCTTATGGTAGGGGTGGGGAGCCTGTTCCATTCCCCACTCCTACTTCTTTATAAGGAGAAAACTATGAAAACAATAATCTGCTGGAAATTGGAAAGCGTTGGGATGGATAGGAATTTTTTTAAAGCACGTTTTGCTAGTAAAGAAGAGGCAGAAAAGGCCAAGCCATTTATTGGTGGATTCAGTGGAGAAGTTTTAAAAGAGACTATCTTGATTTTTGATACTGCTATTGAATGGACACCAGAAGCAGACTACGAATCAAAAAAGACTGGGCTAGCAAAATTAACAGATGCTGAAAAGAAAGCTCTTGGATTATGAAAATGGATACGCAATCTGTGAAAGATGCTTTGCGGACCAAGAAGGCTAAATTGACAAAGCCAATAGAGTTTCTTTCTACAGGAAGTACGTTGCTAAATTTGGCTTGTTCTGGAAAGGCAGAGGGGGGTTTTCCAAAAGGTGGTTATATTTTCTTCGTTGGTGATTCAATGGCAGGGAAAACATGGTTTTCATTATCCTGCCTAGCCGAAGCCGTGTTGGATAAGCGATTCAAAGATCACAGATTTATCTATGATAATGTTGAGCGTGGAGCAAGAATGGATCTTGCAAAATACTTTGGTAAGACCATGGCGAATAAACTAGAACCACCTGCTTACGATAAGGATGGGAATCCGGCTTATTCATTGTTTGTGGAAGAGTTTTACTTCAACCTAGATGATGCCTTACAAGATGGTAGACCGTTTGTTTTTATACTTGATTCTATGGATAGTTTGGATACTTTTGCAGATGATACTAAGTTTGATGAGTGGAAAAAGGCTTTTCATGATGGTAAAGAATCAAAGGGTTCGTTTGGTATGTCTAAAGCAAAAATCAATAGTACAACCATTCGTACTATACCCGGTAGGCTGGAAGAGGCTGGAAGTATATTGATTATTATTAGCCAGACCCGGGACAATGTAGACCCTAGGAATCCATTTCAGACTAAGACAAGAGGAGGGGGGCGGGCACTTAGGTTCTATGCCATTCTTGAGATATGGTCATCTGTGGTTGGTAAAATCAAAAAAACTTATAAGGGTAAGGAAAGACAAATAGGAAGCAATATCAAATTGCAGATAAGAAAGAATCGTCTAACGGGCAAGGAAACGGAAGTAACGGTTCCGATTTACTATAGTATGGGAATAGATGATGTTGGTTCCTGTGTTGATTATTTAGTATCAGAAAAGACATGGCAAAAAAGCAAGGCGGGTTTGTTAACAATATCAGGAATAGGACCAGAACAGACCATGAAGAGAGAGAAGGTAATACAATATATTGAGGAAAATGATCTCATTGGAGATGTTCAGGATCTTGTTGGAGATGAATGGCAAAAGATTGAGGATGCTACTGCGGTAAAAAGGAAATGTAGATATGATTAAGGCAGATTGTTTGAAAAAGAGAAGCAAAGATGTTTGTAATAGAGTCATATATAATATTGATGGTACTAATATTGTTGTCCATATTGTTTGCTCCCGTTGAGCTTATTTGTATGGGAATCAGATTTGTAATCAAATCAGTAAGGAGAAAGGTCAAATGGATATTGCGATAGTTGGAACCGGTTATGTGGGATTGGTAACAGGGGCTTGCATGGCCCAACGAGGCCATCGAGTAACTTGTGTGGATAAGGATGAAGCCAAAATTGGAGAATTAAAAAAGGGCAAGGTTCGGATATATGAGCCTGAGTTGGAAGAACTTGTTCAAAATGAGAAATGGCTTGAGAATTTGTCTTTTTCAACAGATATACAAAGGGATATAGAATACAATGATGTGATTTTCATTTGTGTTGGCACACCCCAAGGAAAAGATGGCAAGGCTGATTTGAAGGCGGTCTGGGAAGTTGTTGATGACATAAGAATGTATGCCAATTGCAATAAGAAGGTTGTTATAAAAAGTACGGTTCCTGTTGGTACGAATGCCCAAGTGAATGAGCTTTTGAAACAACAACACCCTCAAAGGGACCATTATGCTTTGGGACTCAAACATCAAGTTATTAGCAACCCAGAATTTCTACGTGAGGGCAGTGCGGTTGCAGATTGCCAAAACCCTGACAGGATAGTAATCGGCACTAGGGAGCCGGAGGGTGTTATTTTGCAGTCCATATCGGAGTTTTACGGTACCAATTACTCATTTGTAATCATGTCCCCAGAAAGTGCTGAATTGACCAAATACGCGGCAAATGGTTTTCTTGCCATGAAGATTTCATACATGAATGAGATTGCTAATTTGTGTGAGGAGGTAGGAGCCGATATTGAGGAAGTAAAACAAGGAATCAGTCTTGATGATCGTATTGGAAACAAGTTTTTGAATGCGGGAATTGGTTATGGTGGATCATGTTTTCCGAAAGATGTAAGTGCCTTGATCCAGCAATTTGAGGATTTTGGTGTTGGGGGGGATATTTTAACCATGGTAGATGAAGTAAATCATAGACAAAAGAGAAAGTTGGTTGATAAATTACTCGATGTTTTTGAAGGAAGTATGAGAGGCAAGACGATTGCAATATGGGGATTAGCTTTCAAACCAGGGACTGATGATATACGGGATGCCCCGTCACTTGTTACTATAGGTCAATTACTAGATGTTGGGGCAAATATAAAGGTTCATGATCCTCAGGCAATGTCAAATTTTCGGAAAGTGGTTCCGCCTCATGCTGCAGTATGCTGTGAAGATAAAATGGATGCCGTGGAAGCTGCTGAGGCCTTGTTAATTTTGACGGAATGGGATGAATATAGGAATGTTGATATGGATTTAGTTTGTAGTAGGATGAAAACTCCGATCATTTTTGATGGTAGAAACGTTTTTGATCCTAAAACTATAAAGGGGTTTGACTACTATAGTATCGGTAGGAAAACTGTTTATGGAGCAAATCTAGGATGAGTAAGCCATGGCTGTTATTGGATGTAAGTAATATAGCATACCGATCAATGTATGTGATGGGAAATCTACGTTACGGAGATGATGCTACTGGGGCAATCTATGGAGTATTTAAGGAAGTTGTCAGGCTGATGGAATTGTTTGCTACTACGAAATGCGTGTTTTGTTTTGATAGTGGAAGTCAAGTTAGAAAAGATGTTTATTCGGATTACAAATCCAATCGAAAAAGAACCTTTGAAATGACGGATGAGGAGAAGTTGTTTCGGGCCGATTTGAAGATACAATTATCGCTATTACGGGTTAAGATGTTGAAAGAAATAGGGTTTCGTAATATATGTTGGCAGCAAGGATTTGAGGCAGATGATGTAATTGCTTCAATATGTGAAGATTACCCTGATAAGGAATTCATTATAGTCAGCACCGATCAAGATATGTATCAACTGCTTTCCGAGAGTGTGTCTATTTACAATCCTATGGTGGGACGATCTATTACCAAAAAGTCATTTGAGGCGGAATACAAAATTGTAGTTGATAAATGGGTTAATGTAAAAGCCATAGCTGGTTGCTCAAGTGATTCGGTTCTAGGGGTAAAGGGAGTTGGAGAGGTAACAGCAATTAAGTTTCTGAATGGATTACTTCCTTCTAAAACCAAAGCTTATCAGAAAATCATGGAGTCAAAAGAACTGATTGATAGAAATTTAGAGTTGGTCAGGTTGCCGTTTCCAGGGACTTTGGCTTTTCCGGTGAAAAAAGACAGGGTGTCTATGGTTAGTTGGAATAAAGGTATTCAGTCGTTAGGTATGGCTACATTGATAAATCAGTTTCCTATGTATTTGAAGAAAAGGATAATAAGATGAGTACAGAAATACGTGAGGCGTTCGAGGAATGGGCAAAAAAAGAAGGGTTTTGTGTTGATAAGGGCAATGGTTTTTATATTGAACAACAAACGGCATGTTTATGGATAGCCTGGAGAGCGGCTTGTGAATGGCGACAGAGAAAATTGATAAGAGATATAAATAACGTTTTTAGTATCAGAAAGGATGGTTAGGTAAATGTATGATTCTTTCATGGGCATTGATCCTGGGTTGAGTGGTGGTATAGCTGTTATTCGTCCAGGTAGAATAAATGAGGCCTATAAGATGCCATCAACAAATAGGGATATTTTTGAGTTGTTGGAGAAAATATTTTGGTTGTGTGATATGTTTGCCGTCCTTGAGGATGTTCATACTATGCCACATGACTCGAAAAAAGCGGCTACTACTTTTATGAAGCATGTTGGGGCTTTGGAAATGGCTTTGGTGGCTGCGGACATACCATTTGAAAAAGAGACTCCGGCTGTGTGGCAAAGGAGCTTTGGGCTAACAAGAAAGTCAAAAAGTGAATCAAATACAGCAAAGAAAAACAGACATAAAGCAAAAGCTCAAGAGTTGTTTGGAGGTAGTGAAATTAAAATTACCCATGCAATTGCAGATGCTATGTTGATAGCAGAATTCAATAGAAGGAAGCAGTTGAATATATGATAGAAAAATTAAAGCTAAAGAATTTCCAACGCCATGAGCGATTGGAAATAAAATTAGATCCAAAAGTCACTGCGATAACCGGACCATCCGATGTGGGTAAATCGTCTGTGTTGAGGGCCTTGCGGTGGTTATCAATGAATAGACCCATGGGTGTGGGTTATATTAGAGAGGGATGTGATGACGTACAAGTGTCTGTAAAGGTTGATGGTGAAACAAGGGTACAGAGAAGAAGGGATAAGACTAAAAATTCTTATAGGATAAAGCAGCAAGGAGTGTCTTGGTCTTACAATGCCATTGGTTCAGACGTGCCAGAAGATGTTGGGAATGTACTAAATCTAGGAGCAGAGAATTTTCAAGGGCAACATGACCCGCCATTTTGGTTTGGTTTATCTGGAAGTGAAGTAGCAAAGGCACTAAATAAAATTGTTGATTTGAGTGCCATAGACGAAGTGGCGTCTTTGCTTGCTACTAAGATAAGAAAGAATAAAACAGAAGTTCAAATATGGACAGATCAGGTAGACAGGGCTAAGGAAAAAGTTGAGGGATATGAATTTGTTACCCAGCTAGTAGATAGATGTAAGTTGTTAAAGAGGCAATTGGAGTTGGTAGAGAAACAAGAAGAAACGGTAAATCAATTAAAACAAGCGTTGTTTGTTGCTAAAGATTCTTATAGGGAATTTGTGCATAAGTATGATATAGCCAAGGATGGAGAAGGTGTGGTTAAGGCAGGCGATGTGATAAAATTGATGATGGATAAAAAATATGAATTACGTTTGATGGTAGAAAGAGCCAGAGATTTTGAGACCTTGGTGACAAAAGAGGTTCCAGATATAGAAAGGTTGATAAAGTATCGGGAAGTATATAATAAGGTAACAGAGGAAGTGCAATCATTGAGTTCATTGTTGAGAGAAGTCAAGATTTGGTATGAAGCAGCAGGTATGGGAGAGAAGTCATTGAAGGATATAGAAGAGGAATTGACAAAGCAGTTGGATGGAGTTTGTCCGGTGTGCGGAGGCCCATTCATTCCCTAGTAAAACCCTTTGTAAACTGACCTATACGGCCCTCCAACAGTCTCAAATGTGTTTTGTAACATCTTATATGGGAAGTGGAAGCAAGCCCTTAAAACGGGAGGTAAGTGATGAAAGCTAAATCAACTATCAAAAAACAGATTGCTCGATTGAAGAGCATTTCAGAAAGTGCGGATTACTGCCAGGCAATGAAGTACGAGGCTTACGAAGCATATCATGCTCTTAGGTGGGTAGTAGAAGATACTAGTTGGACTCCTGCTGGGATATTTGAAGGTCGTAAGAAAAGGGAGAAAGGTGATGGCTAAGGAGATATATGAGTACGATAGGTTTCGGTTTCATTTTAAGTGGGATAATCCTTCCCGGGCCTTAGTACCATGTATGCTTAATGAGGATATTGAATTAGAAAATGGTTGAGAAAAGGAGCAAAAATGCTGCGACGGATGTTCACGGCAGAACTACTGAGGTGATGGTCTCTGTTGCCGCTTGAGGAAAGAGAGGAATATAGAATATGGGAGGGAAAAGACTAATGGCTAAAAATGTTCTAGCAGTATTGTGTGCAGATATACATTTATCACATACGGCTCCGGTTGCTAGGTCTGCTGAAGGATCATGGTATGCTGCTCAAGGTAGGATGTTGGATCAGTTAAGAGGAATTGCAGTAGATCATGGTGATATCCCTATCCTTTGTGCTGGTGATATTTTTCATAAATACAACCCGCCACCTGAGTTGATAAATTGGGCAATAAAGAATCTTCCTGTAATGTATGGTGTAGCTGGTCAACATGATCTTCCGTATCATGATTATAATGAAAGGCATCGTTCTGCTTACATGACCATGGTGGCAACTGGCAATGTGATTGATTTAGAGTACCCTTTGTATTTTTCCCCAAGCTCGCGAGGGCTTTTGAAAGGGGCTTCATGGGGACAGGGAATAAAATGGGAAAAGAATGATGGAAGGCAAAGTGTTTTACTAGCTCACAAATACATATGGGTAAAAGGTTGTGGTTATCCCGGTGCTGCTGTTGATGATCTGGCTAAGAACATGGTGAATCAGTTAAAGGGATTTGATGTTGCGGTGTTTGGTGACAATCATATTCCTTTTACAACCGTGGCGGGTAATTGTGTTGTGAGAAATTGCGGTTGCCTAATCCCCAGATCCCAGGATGAAAGAGACATCATTTCAGAAGTAGGATTGCTATTGGAAGATGGTACTGTGAATTCTGTTCAATTGGATGTTAGTAAAGACAAGTGGATAGAACCGGATGATATGCCAAGGGAGTTTGACGTAGAAGGCATGGAGGATTTCATAAAGGAGTTGAAGGATTCTGAGGCAGAGGGCATGGATTTTAGGTTGGCTGTAGAAAGATTTATTCGGGACCATGATGTAAAAAAAGTGGTTGCCGATATATTGTTTGGGGTATTAGAAGGAGCGAGTAATGAGTAGTGAAAATATGATTGTGGGAAAAGAAGTTAAAGGACGTATAAGGACAGTGACCAATAACTGTGGTTATCAGATTGTCATCATTGTTGTCAAGGGTGAAGATGTATTAGATCTTTCTGATATATGTAAGAACGTGAAAGTTGTTGTGGGGGAGGGGGAGAAAAAATTGTCTGCTGAGCAAAAGATAGTACGGAGTCTTAGAGGCTTGGCAGAAGATTTGGAACGGTTGTTTAAGTAGAATTGTTTAATTGTGTGAGGACAAGAACGATGGCTGAAGATGGTTGGGTACGATGTGGGGATAAATTACCTATCGAGAATTGTGCTGTACTTACGAAGATTGAGAATGGAGTCGACTGTGGGAATGTTAGGACGTTAAAGAGAAAAGGGCATTTGTGGTTCTGTCCAGATGGAAGTATGTACATGTATTATAGACCGACGCATTGGAGAATTGTCTCTGGATCGGTTTGAGATATTGAAAGAGAAAAAAGGAGAAAAAGATGATTAGTATGAAGGGATTTGAAAGGCTAAAAAGCAAAATTGAGTCCATAAAGAAGGATGTTTCTAGAGCAGAGGGGGCCTTCCAAGAGCACATGAAATCACTGGAGAAAGATTATGGATGTAATACGCTTGAAGATGCTGAGTCTAAACTAAGAGTGATAACCAAAAAAACGGAAAGAGCAAGGGAGAAGTTTGAGAAGGAGTTAGCCAGTTTTGTTGATAAGTGGGGAGAGGAGTTGGAAATAGACCATGAAATTTGATCGGATTTTACGGAGAGTGGATGAGTTGGAAATGGTAGCCGATCAGTCTCGTGAGGTGTTAGAAAGTAATGAAAATGAGTTGATGGTAGCAAAGACTTCCTTAGAGCATCATGAAGAAGCTCAATCAATAGTACAAACCATAGCTCAAAAGATACAGCAACAGGTACATGAGAAGATTTCAAGAATAGTAAGTAGATGTTTATCTGCTGTATTTGAGAATGAGCCATACGAATTTGCTATTAGATTTGATTGTAAAAGAGGAAAGACAGAAGCTAGGTTGATGTTTTTACGTGATGGTATGGAGTTAGATGATCCAATGTATCAAATTGGTGGCGGTGTTATTGATGTAGCCGCCTTGGCCTTGAGGTTGTCGTGTATATTGTTAGCAAGGCCAAGGCGGCGGCGGTTGCTTGTGTTAGATGAGCCATTGAAAAATGTACGGGGAAAGCAAAACAGAAAAAATGTCAGGGCATTGTTGGAAGCTTTGGCAGATGAATTGGATATGCAGATAATTTTGAATGTTGATACAGATTCATATCCAGAATTTGTGTTAGGGACAGTGATAGAAATGGAGTGATTCTGTGGCAATCCAAAACGGAGAATGATAGGAACCCAGCATGGGCAAAGAATCACCACAGTCGATCCCGCCCTATACCTACAAACCCGACTATGCTATTCCTCCCGGTGCCACTATTCGCGAGGAAATGGAGTACCGCGGGATCACTTCCATCCCGGGTATTTCGGCGAATGACCTAGCCAAACTGCTTACCGGTGAGATGCCCATCACCGACGAGATTGCCGAGGCGTTGTGCAAGAAACTGGGATTGCCAAAAATTTTCTGCCTCAACCTCGAAGCAAATTATCGGCATACTCTATGGCGACTGTATCAAGAGTCGCACTAATAGAAGGCCCCCATGAAAGCCGAAAGAAGCATTCTATATATATAATGGATTTTCCAGCAAAATTATTGGAAATGCCTATAGCCATATTAGAAGAGTATGGTCTATCAGTCCGTACTATAAGTATGATAGAGTATGAGTTAGACGCTATATATTTTAGGGATTTGTCTAGCATTACACGTAAGGAATTTTTGGAAACAGATGGGTTGGGATTGATTACTTTGCAGGGGTTTTTGACATCGACAAAGGCATTGGTGGAGAAACTGGAAGAGGGTAAATAAAGTGAAAAAAAGGAAGGGCTTGGTAAAATCAAAAAAGCGGAAATTGCAAGATAAGTTGGAAAGGAGAGTTTGTGGGTTATGTGTAATGGGAAATGAGGTCCATGACATTTCGATGTATATGGGAATTTCGATTAAGCAGGTAAAGAGGATACTAGCAAGAAAAAAAGTAGAGAAATGTTTACCAAGAGCTAAAATGACTGGTACAAAAAAGTCAATTATAGAAGAAGAGTATGGAATTGGGTTAGATAATGTTAGTGCCTTACTTACAAAGATTGGAGAAGAAAAACTCACGGCTATAATAAGGGCAAGAGCAAGAGAAGTAATGATACATGGTGCTTGTACAGATTACAGACAGTAACGGTATAGGGCGATGTCAATATTGAAACCGACAACAACCATGCCCTATAATTTATTGGATACAAAATAGGGCGAGTATATAGATGAAACCGACAACGTTTTTGCCCTATATAATAAGAATAAGGGCGACAAATCGTTTGAAACCGAAAATGACTTTGCCCTTTCTACAAAAACACAAAAGTAGGGTGAGATTTCGATTGAAACCGTTAAAAACGCTGCCCTACAATTTTACTACTGTTACTGTTAACTTAAAAAAGGAGAACTATTATGGTGAGGAAATGTGTAGAAAGTGATGGAGAGCGTTATCCAGGGAAGGATAAGGTGCTAGAGATTGTAAAGGAAGTGGAATCCCATTACCCAGATGATTGTCATGGTGCTACTATGGCGGCGATTAGAAGGGTAGAGAGATTGAAAGAGTTTCCCGAATTGGTAGACTTTTTTGTGTACCGAGCAGTGCAACGAATGGTGCATGAAATACGCCATACTTATAATACGAAGATGAAAAAGGAGGCTGGGGAGTATGGTAAGCCAGGAAAAGTGAATGTTGGTAAGTCAAAAACCGTTCAAGCCATGTACGAAAAAAGTGCTTACATGTATAGGATTGATGGCAGAACCATAGGATCTTTGTTAGGAGAAGAGTTAATTCCTTTGGCTATAAAACAGGAGATGATGGGTAGAGGTGGTATAGCCAATGCTATGTTAAGGAATTTGAAAAAGAGAAATCAAGTACCCGATGGTACATTGGTAAGGGTAGCATTACCAGAACACAAGGTAGGTAAGATGATAGCCAAATCACAATCTGATTCTAAGATTATGGAGTTAAAAATGTGAAAAAAGGGCGATTCTTTCAGTGAAACCGAACAAGTGCTTGCCCTTTATCATATACAAACAAAAATGAAAAGGAGATAAGATCCACATGAAGAAGTTTCTGGCAATGTTAATGCTACTCATTGTTATGGGTTGTGGTGAAAGTACACCTGAACAGAAGCTGGACTTCTGGCAACAAATGTATATGAAAGCTGCCAGGGATGTTAATACTGCTCAAACCCCAGGGGCTCGCAGGGAGGCTCGTAACCGAATGGAGTATTATGAGTACGAAATGAATAAGGCACATGACGCAAGGTATTGAGTAATAAGGCGATTGGGTCTATGAAACCGATTTATATGTTGCCCTTTTTCAAAATACAAAACAGGGCGAGGGCCACTGTGAAACCGATGTAGAGGTTGCCCTACAATTTTTTATGTAGTTAGGCGATATTGTACATGAAACCGATTGTAATCTTGCCTAACTACTTTTAGACTGTTACTGTAATTTTTAATGAGGAATGAAGAGCTATGAAGAACAAAGTAAAGAGCGAAGTATTGAGTCCGAAGTCGAAAGGGGGAGAAGACCTTATTGCTGAAATCAGATCCGTGCAGAGAGATAGGGCATGGCTGATTAAGTCCCGTATCATGGTTGAGAATCGTCTAAGGGCGATGGTCGCGGGCAAGTTAGGCTACCATAGTGGTATGTCTGAGAGTGAACGTACCAAGTCATTCGATAAAGCCAATGAGATTATCAAGAACATCGAAGATGGTGTAGATGATGGATCATTAGGCATGGAATCAATGGTGGTTGACAATCGGGTTTACACTCAAAAGATTCGGGATAACACAAAGTTTTATGAAAAGCATATGATCGAAATGGCTATGCAACTACCCATCGCTAGTTGGGTGCTACAAAAAGATCAACGAGGATTTGGCTTATTATCATTAGCTATTTTGATTGGAGAGGCAGGCGACCTTTGTAACTATGCTAATCCCGGTAAGTTGTGGAAACGTCTAGGTTGTGCTCCTTATACTTTTGGGGAGAATGGAGACGAAAAGACGTTGATGGGAGCTACATGGAGGTCAAAAAGAGAGGGAACTCTGCCAGCCGATGCTTGGGTTGATTTTGGCTATTCTAAACGGAGACGTAGCATTGCTTATATATTTGGTGAATCATTGCTAAAGCAAAATGGCAAGGATAAACCAGAAGTAGTGGAGAGAAAGTCAGGGAATGGAGGTACTCCAAACTTAGAAGATGGTCCATATCGTAAACGCTACGATGAGGCTAAGGCAAAAGCAATAATATCTCATCCAGAGTGGGGTGTGTGTTCTACTTGTAAAGGTGAGAAAAAGGACAAAAAAGGTGTTAGTTGCTCATCCTGTAGAGGAACTGGAGCAGCAAAGGAGAGATATAATTTGCATGGTAAACTATTGATGACAAAGTTACTACTAAAAAGGGTATGGATAGAATGGAATCGATTAGAGGGTACTCTGGGAAAAGATCCATGGGTAACGGAATCTGTAGCTAGTAAAGAAAATGAAGTAGAAAAAAGGGAATGCGTGTTGAGCTAGTAAGGTAATAGGGCGATGGCCAAGGTGAAACCGAGTTGATTTTTGCCCTTTTATCAAAACAACAAAACAGAGCGATAGTGTTACTGAAGCCGATTTCAAAGTTGCTCTTTATCAAAATACAATAACCTATAAAAATATACATATGCCAAGACATACAGGAAACAAAACACCACAATCGCTAGCAAGGATAAAGCGTAGAGCAAAAGTCAGACAAGACATGCTTAACGGTTTGACCAATCAAAATGCTTTAGCAGTAAGATATGGTGTATCCCAGTTTACCGCCCACCTAGATGTACATGCTATTTTGAAGGAAATGAATGAGGAGCAAAAGGATCTAGGAAAACAAGAGTTGATAATGACACTGTATCGACTTGAGGATAATTATAACAAAGCATCTGTTGCATTCGAGCGAAGTAAGGAAAGCAAAGAGGAAGTAAGAATAGAGTACCAAAAAAGGAAATGTAAAGATTGTGATGGTACAGGAATGGAAGATGGTAATAAGGATACTAATGTATGGTGTGTGATATGTAAAGGAGATGGATATATAATAGAAGAAGTGGTTACAAGGAAGGTAACAGGGCAAGCAGGTGATCCAAGATTTTTACAAGAGAGAAGAGAATGTATAAAAATGAAATGCTATTTGTTAGGATTAAAACCAGAGAACAAAGGCGGTAGACCCCCATATAAAGAGATTTCACATGATACTACAATCAATGTAGTGGGCATAGAAACAGACCAAATAATAGCAGCCCTTCAGGGATTACATGTGTTAAAGAGAGCGGCCATAGAAGCCAAAATCATAGAGGAATGAATGACATAGAAGAACGGAACGGAAAGATAAACAGATATGGGAGAGCTGCCAATACCTGAACGAATGATTCAGGATATCTATATTGAAAAATCAAGGAATGATTTCTCTTGCTTTGTAAGGGGATTGGTTATTCCCTCCGCTACTGGTCCGCAGTTGTATGCAGACTGTATACAGGATTTTCAGCAAGAGACATTTGATACTTTGCAGCCATCATTTGAAGCAGTGAGGGATGGTAACCTTCCTGCCATTCGTAGATTTTGGATAGAGAGAACGAAGAAGGCTGGTAAAGATTCTGATTTGGCGATAGCTCTTCTATGGCCCATGGCATTCCCTACACGCCCTCTACAATGCCAGGTATGTGCTGCTAACAATAGGCAGGCGAGGATTGTAGAGGATAGAGCTATTGAACTACTACATTGGAATACATGGCTAAATGATTTCGTTGAGATAGTACAAGGCGTAATTCGAAATCGGTTGATGCCAAAAGAAGTGTGGGTAAGAATCGAAGCTACAGGGTCAGCAGGGGCTGCTCAAGGACCAACTCCAGATATACTTGTACTGAATGAATTGGTACATGTTGAGCGATGGGCTGTAATGCAGGCCCACATGAATAATGCTGCTGGAGTACCAAGAGGAATTGTCATTATCTCTACCAATGCAGGTATAAAAGGTACCCCAGCAGATTCGTGGAGAAAAGCCGCTTTGAAAAAAGAGTCAAGATGGTCATGTCACTTGTTTTCGAAAATAGCTCCATGGATTAGTAAAGAGGATGTAGAAGAGGCAAAATTACAAGATCCTATAGGCTCGGAATTTGCTAGATTATGGAAAGGACAATGGATTAGTGGTATTGGAGGTGCGGTAGATGAGGCTGCTATAAACAAAGCTTTCTGTTTAGAAGGACCAACCCCCTTTGTAGAAAAAGGATGGGAATATATTGCTGGTTTGGACCTGGGAGTCAGTCATGACCATTCTGGCTTAGTAGTTGTTGGAGTACAAAAGGAAGAGCAAAGGATAAAGGTGGTATATCTTAAAGCATGGGAGCCTTCGGTACCTAGAAGCGAAGATGGAAAACTAGAAGTTGATTTGATGGCAGTAGAAGAGGAATGTGTAAGAGTTAGTGAGTTATACAAAATTGATTGGTTGGGATATGATCCTGCTGCTGGTGGATCTTTTATGGCGCAGCGATTAAGAACTAGAAATGTATCTATGCGGGAAATGCCGTTTACTGCAACTAGTTTAACCCTAATGGCAGTGTCATTTGTACAAGTGATGAAAGATGGGATATTAGAGTGTTATGAAGATGAGGGGGGAAGACTGAGAAGGGATTTTGGTAAATTCCAAATAGAACATAGACCACCATCTAACTATAAGTTGATTGCAATTAGTGATGATTATGGACATGCTGATGTTGGAACTGCTTTGATTATATGTTTGCCCACTGCTATTGATTATATGAAAGGATGGGGAAAATTTGGCAAGGACGATGTAATATCAATTGTAGGGGATGTGGTATTGGACGATAAAGAGATAGAAGACATGCCAGATGAGTTGAGAGAGATATATGAGATGGATGAGGGTGTACATGATGATTGGGATGATGTAGATTAAATAAAAGTTCCCATTGGAGTTCAGGGATGATTTGATTATAATATAAGGAAGATTAAGGGATGGAAGATTTTGATAGCACAAATCGATTGCATCTTATTACCCATACCAAGAATGATGGGAGGTCAATATTCCCGAAAAGTTTTATTGATGCTATACGAGAGAGTGTAGAAGCTGGTTTTACAGCGGAACAAATCACATCTATATTGTTACTATCGGTAAGTGTGTTAGGAGTAAAAGATTTGGATGGGCCGGAATTATTGGGAAGAGCAAAAGAGGTATCAACTGTGTTAGGTGGATTGAATAGACAAAAAACATGGAAAAAGAAAAAGTAGGAAGACTCTTACGTTACGAGGTTGTATTTTCTCCCCACTGGACTTGCCGGATTACCATTCTTTTTAGGCGTACAATCCGGCCCCGGTGGGGTTTTTATGAAAAGGAGAATTAAAATGAGTGAAGAAACTCAGATGCATAAGCCGTACAAACGACCAGAGGTACTGGATGAAGAAACTGTATCTGGGTTGATGAAACAACTGTTAGATGTAGAAGCTAGTTTGAAATTAGGATTAACACGGAGAGAACGAAGAAGAATGGGGCTAACTAGATTTGGAGTATTCAAGGCGGTTCGTCGGTTACAACCAGATTCAGATGTCAACCTAGAGCTTTTAGCCATGGATGTTATGGCGGGGTTAGCATCAAGTATAGAGTATGCTAGTGCTTGGGATGAATTGCAACCCAAGTTGGAGTGGGAAGCTATTTTGGAATTTATCAAAAAAATGCTTCCTATTATTTTGAAGCTGTTACTTATTTTTATGGCTATTTAGCAAAAGGAGAAAACTAAATAATGGTTGTAACTGTAGAAGAAGTAAAACCAATGGAGTCATTTTCATTCAGCAGTGAGGCTTTTGAATGGCCGGAAACAAAAGCATTCTTGAATAGGTTGGGGATAGATCAGAGCATTCTAGGATTAGAATTAAAAATCTCAATGTCCCAAGATAGCATGTGTTATGTGGAAAAGAGATTTTTTGACAGTACTAAAAAAGACAATAAGTAAAAGGAGAGAAAAACATGGCATTTCCATTGTTACTGATTTTGAAGTGGGCAAGGCGAATAATGAGTCTATTTCCTTTACCCGATTGGAATGTTTCCGAAGAGGTTAGAAATTGGACTATCAAAGCTCTGGGGCTAGCAGATGAAATTGCAGATGAGACATCAACTCAAATCGATGATAAAGTCGTCGATGCTCTAAGAAAAGTGGTTGATGATACGGAAACTTGGGAAGTATTTTATGCGTTGATATTGGATTTGATTAGTGGGAAGAAAATTGACCATGAACAAATCAAAGAAGTTGCGGAGAGGGTGGCTGTAGACTTAGGGGTTTTCCAAATGTTGTTAGACATGATTCTTGAATTTATCAAATGGTGGAGGGATCGTGTATAAGTTTCGTTTTTAGAAGGAGTTAAGTATGCGTTTGTTTGTTATTACATTGTTTGTGGTTTTGTTGTTAGCTATTGTTAACAGCAATTCTGCTATGGCCTTTCAAGATGGTTGCGAAGGAGGAATTTGTCCTCTTCCCCCAGCCGAGAAAGTGGTTGTGGAAACCCAAGTACCAACATATACTAAAGCAACTGCAAAGAGAGTGATGAGGAGAAAACACGTTTTTCAAAGGGTTGTTGTAAAAGATACTGAATACACCCTTGTGCCTATTCCGGCATGGCAAGTGCCTCCTCAAGGTGGGTATATTCACAATGGACGGATTTATGGCTATCGTCAACATCCTGTCTACCATCCTGTCTACCATCCTGTCTTCCAACCCCATCCTCGATTTTACGTAAGGGGATGGTTGTTTGGAGGAGGCTGTTGTCGATGGTAAGCAAAATTGTATTTGCATTCGTTTTTGTTTGTTTGTTCCTTATGGGAGAAATGGCATACGCTCATTATCCCATAAGAGCATATTCTTATCAGCCTAGGGCGGCAGTAGTGTATACTGTTCCTTATCATTCATCCTATGAGTATCGAGTCTATAACCGTAGGACAGGTTGGTATGATGTGTACAGAACGGATAGATATTACAACCGCAAGACGGGATGGTACGTGCCTATGTATAGGGGTACATTCTATAGATACTAAAGGTGTGAAAGATGAAACTTAAACACATGCCATCTGTAATTCGATTCTGGCGTATTTTGCGGATGGCCATAGGATTGATATTCTCACAAAGGCCATTATGGATAGTGGTGGAAGCGGAGTGTGAATACTTGGCAGTGGATGCGGCTAAAGTAGCATGTCCTGCCTTTGATTTGTTAACTGGTATTATGGTTACCAGGTTACCAGGTTATCGTAACAAGTGGAGAGTTCGTTACATTTATTAAAGTATGTCGAATCAGGTAAAGGGAAGCAATCCAAGCCATCATGAATCATCGGCGTTGTGCTCGATGTTGAAAAGTATGGAGTGGGAAAAAGCAAAAGCTCATTTGCGAGCGATGTGTTGCACTTGTGATTGTTGTGGAGAAGATGCTCAAGCAGAAACACTTCGTGTTAAGATTGATGAGTTTGTAAAGTGCATTTGTGATTGTGATTGTGATTGTTGCAAGTAAAAGGATGGTAGTTAATGCAAAATCCTAGGGAGGATAAAACCTCTCTAGGATTCTGTTACTGAAAAAATAAGAAGTAAAGATGAATCGAAAACAAACCCTGATTGTTTCTATATTTTTGTGCTTTCTATACTCTTGCCAGGTAACTACCCAGTCGGCTGAGGGAGAGAAGTTGGTAGTAGGAGTGATGGGAATCATTGCTCCTAATGAGGTAGATGCTGGGGATCTAGTAATTCTAAATACAGAGGTTCCAGAAGATGCTAGGTTAGATTGGGAGATAAGCCCACCTGAGGCATCCTCTCGATTCTATGTTGATACAAACAAACGTACAGCTGTATTTGCTTCCCGTACAAAAGGGATATATATATTCTGCCTTGCTGTGGCTACAAAGGATGGGGAGGCTAAGTGCTTAGTACATGTCCTACACAATGGTTTAGGTCCAGAACCTAAACCTGAACCTAAACCTAAACCTGAACCTAAACCAGATCCAGATCCCAAGCCAGATCCCAAGCCAGAACCTGATCCTAAGCCGGAGCCAGGAAAACGGTTTGTTTTGGTTGTAAGCGAGACGGAAAATCGTACTGCTAAACAAGCAGCTACTCTAATGGGTTTGAGAGATTATCTACAAAAACAAGATCATGATTTTCGATTTGTTGATCCTGATTTTACTGATCGTGGAGGTAGGACACCTGAATGGTTTAAGTCATATATGGAACAAATTACTAAAGCTAAGGTCGAAGGCCCGGCCTTGGTTATCGGTGTTCTTTCTAAGGATGGGAAAACTGTATCAAAGGTTTTTGTTGAAAAGCTACCGATAACAGCTGCTGCTGCAATTGAAGCGGTGAAAGCGAAAGGTGGTTAGGGTGAAAGATTTGATGTTTGGGATAGTTTTGATAGTGGGTTTGTGTCAGTTGGCAATAGCCATCCTATTTTTCGGAACGCTGATGGAATAGAAAGGTAAATAAAATGAGCCTACCTTATTGGGAAAATTCAGAAGGGCGAATAGCCGGTTGTTTACCAAGGATATCAAAACCTGGTGAATGGTGTTCATTCGCATCTGAAAGAATTAAGATCATCCCCCGTAGTGAATGGGCAGAACGAATTGCTGATCCTAGCTATAAAGGATTAAGATCAGTAGTACCTGTAATCTTAGATCAAGATGGTGTTGGAAGTTGTGCTACGGAAACAGCGGCTCAAAAGATTATGACTACTCGGTCGTTTAATGGACAGCCGTTTGTAAAACTCAACCCATGGTTTATTTATAATACTACCAGCCACGGTCGTGATGGTGGATCTAGTATCGATGAAAATCTACGCTTTGTACAAAAATATGGTTGTGCTCCAGAAAGCGTCTGGCCGCGATCCAATGGCTGGCGAAAACGTCCTAGTGAAGAGGCAAAAGAGGCGGCCAAACAGTTTATGATTACCGAGTTTTTTGACATACGCAATTCCGAGGAATTTGGCTCAGCATTGTTGTTAGGATATGCGGTAGCTTATGGGCGGCGTGGTCATGCGATAACAGCTGTGAATCTTGTTGATGATAACAAAATAATTTATGCCAACTCTTGGGGTGATTGGGGTGACAAGGGTTTCGGAGAAGATAAACTTAGTGAGGTAAACTATAGCTATGGGGCTTGGGCAATGCGAGTAGCGACAGATTCAACCACCTCACCAATTATTCAAGCCAGTGAAATGCCCCCAATGTTTGAACCGTATCCAGATGTATACCATCACCTGGTAGAATAGGAATTTAATATATGCCCATTAACGTCAAACATAAAGCGTATCACGTCACAGGTGACGGCATCACTGACGATTCCGCCGGTATTTCCGAGGCGTGGGGAGACGCCCTGGATGCACGGCAGCCGCTTTATTTTCCGTCGGGGACGTATCGTGTTACACAAAACAACATCATCGGCTCTGCCCTCAATGGTTGGAAGCGAAATCGGTCTTGGATTGGCGACGGCCCGGGTCAATCGGAGATTCTATTCCAGCCTGACGATGCCGACGGTGTGAAGTCTCTGTACGCTCGAACCTCCCCTGCTGACGACCTCATGTATTTTCATATGCGTGATCTTACGGTGCAGGTGAGCGATGCGAATGCTCCTGATATGGAGTGTGTTTTATTCGAGCAGGACGGACAGCCCGGTGCTCCAAATCAATCATTCACACATGAGCGTTGCTATTTGTATGGCACTGAAAATTCCACGCTGATGGACATTGAGGGCGTGGCCAACGGCGATTCGAATTATTTCTCGAATTGTAGAATTCACACCTGGAAAACGGTTCTAAAAAGTAACAACACACAAGCCGTCAATCACCAATTCGTCAACACAAATATCTTGGGCATCAAGGGCGACATGTTTGTTGTTGATAAAGGCTCCAACATCGAAATGTTTGGCGGCAGCGTCATTCTCGACGGCGACGAAGAAAGCGAAGGATCGTTCTTGCGACTTAACGCAGGACCAACAGGAATTACCGGGACGTTTTTGTTTCAAGGCATTCGAGTGGAATTCCACGGCAAGAATAAACGACTCGTTGACATCAACGGCTTTGGTGCTGCCGCCAATATTTGTTTTCAGGCAAGTGCATTTCGCACGGTTCTGGGCGGACCGCGTTATGCCATTCGTGCCCAATCGTATAGTCGTGCGAGGATCAACTTTCGCGATTGCGAAATGAGCCCCGATTTGCTTGTCGAATTCAAAGACGGCTTGCCAGGCTATTGGAAGGCTAACGATCATGAGACGGCGGTGACATTTGATACGTGCATCAACATGCCCGATCTAATGGCCACTACTAAACGGGGTCCGTTGGCAAGGGGCAGACTAGTTACGACCGGTGATTGTTGGTGAGTTAAAAACAAAAAAGAAAGTCTGTTTTATGATAAAATCTGGGTTCATTGTGAGTTGGGTATTATTTGCAACAGGCGAAGTTATCCCATCGACTACTCAAGTTGGAAACATCGCTACTGTTGCTACTAATCTTGGGGCGTTAGGGGTATTAAGCGTTGTTGCATATTTCCTTTTCCGGGAATTGCAATCTCAGAGGAAGGAAAGTATAAGACAGAGGGATGAAAATACAAAAATAATGAATGTGTTATGTGAACGGTGGAACGAGTGGGAAAAAATACGTCATGAGGATTCAAATAAGTTGGATGAGACGTTACGAGATATGACCGCGAATTGTTCAGCAATTCAATCCTCTCTCAAAAATAGATATGCCGGTAAGGAATAATTCATGCCTTTTACAATACCAACAGGTTCTGATAAAGTTCCCTACAGTGGTGCGACAGGTGCTGTTGATTTAGGTACAGAAACTCTAACCTCAACCGGCAAGGGTACTTTCGGTGATTTCCTAGCTAATGGAGAAGCACAATTAGGAGATGCCAATACGGATAATCATGGTATCAATGCGGCTCCTGTGGCTAACCAGATGTTAACGGCTGATTTTGCGGAAGCAACTGCCAATACAGATTCTTATTTTGTGAGGGGAACACAAGCACATTCTAGTGACCATAGTTCAGGTGCGAAAAAAACATTTGGGTATCATTTCACACAGAACATTTCGGGCACGGCAACAACAACAACCGGAAAAACCAATTATGGTCTCCTCATAGATCAGAATGATTCGTCAGTTTTGAATGCTGGGGCGATGGATTACACTACCTATGGGGTCAGAGTTGATTCAACTTTTAGTGGTACGACGACTGCGGCTTCCGCAATCAATCAATACGCTGCTTATTTTCAGAGCGAAGGTGATTTAGGAACTGCGGTTGGTCCTACGGCTCATTTTGGTATCAGAGGAGGAACAAGTGATACTGCTGACGTTAATTATGGCGGTTGGTTTGCGGCAACAGGGGCAACAACAAATTATGGTGTTTGGGTAGATGCTGGTGATGTTGTTATTCGAAACGACGATCAGAAGATTATTTTTGGAGCAGCCCTTGCAGCCGATAGTTACATTCAGTTTGGTGGCACTAATCTAGAATATTTCTCGGCTGGTGGTCACGATTTTTTGAGTGGTGATATCATCACAGCTGCAGATATCACAGTAAGAGATGATAAACAAATTGAATTAGGGGACGACAATGATTTTCAAATAAAGTATAGGTCTTTGTCAAACAATATTAGAATAGCAAGAAATAATGGGGCGAGTCCTATCCTGCAGATATCAGCAACTGGTGATTTAGCCTTAAATGAGGCGGGTTTTAATGATGGTGGTACTTTTTCTGCCTTTTCAAAAGTAGGTTCTGATATTCTAAAGGATATTTATACCGCTATATTAAATAGATCAGAAGGCGGTGGAGGGGTAGGATTGTCATTAGGATACCTATTCCGATTGGAAAATGCTGTTGATGCTTTGTATGATGCAGGAAGATTTAAGTTTACACAAACAGATGCTACATCTGGAGCAGAAATTGTTGAGTATACGTTAGAATTATCAAGTGGTGGAGGAAGTGTAGACACATTATTAACTATTGGTAATGGTGCATTTACTATACAGGATGTCATAACAACGATAGGTGATGGTGGATCGACTAATTATGTAGAATTTTCTGCAACAGGGGATCAAGTTTTTGTAGGATCGTCTGGACTATGCTTTGCTGAAATTTTTGTACAAGCTAATAACACGGCTGATACAGTAGCTACTGCTACAAACACTCAAGTTACAAGATTTGCTGTTGATGGTGTGTCAAATAATATGACACCAGATCATGCAAATGATCACATAACAGTAACAAAAGCTGGAATGTACCTATGTATGGTTTCGGTGTCATTTGCTGGCGATGCTAATGTTAATTGGGGTTTTTCTGTTTACAAAAATGATGGAAATACAGAATTTACGAATGTTCATTCCCATAGAAAGTTGAATGCTGGTGGAGATATTGGCTCCATTTCTATGTCGGGAATTATTGATTTGGCTGTAAATGATACGATTGAAGTATGGATGAAACATGCGGCAGGAGTAAATAAAGACATAACTGTAGAGGACATAACAATGAGTCTCGTACAAATAGGAGGAACATAATGGCTAACAAAACAATCACTTTGAGAATTCCTGACGCTAAAGTCGCAACGGCTTTGCAGGGGTTTTTAGCAATTTATCCCAATATAGAAAAGGTAGATGATCCTAGTTGGGTTGATCCATTAGATGGGAGTTTTGCACCAAAAATTGCGGTCTATACCAACTCACAATGGGTCTCGGAAAAGATCCGCAGGAACACAGTCAGAGACATACGCAGAGGTTTGCAAATGATAGCAAATCAAGCTGCAAAAATTACAGATGATGATAGTATAATTGAAACTATTTAAGGAGAATAAAAATCGTGGCGAAGTTGTTTATTATTGGAGAAGGTTTATTAGTGGCATTGGTACAGTACTTAGAGCAATGTCCTCATAAGGGAGTAAGTGGTCTTATACAGGGTATTCATCAAGTGAAGGAATATGAAGAGCCAAAAAAGGAAGTTTTGGAAGAAAAGAAACCTAAAATACCTAAGAAAGATTAGTCTATGGCTGAGATATTAGCTGCATATCCGACAGGGAATACCTTATACTTTTTGGTGACAGATTCATCTGGTGAGTATTGGGATAATGTAGCCAATGGATTTGAAGCGTATGATGCTGGCAGTATTGGTGATTACGATGTACCAATGACTGAAGATGGTGCGGTGGGAATCTATAGAGGAACATATCCACCCCATGCAAATATGGTTACCGGTACTTATGATGTCACTGTTAAAGAGCGAGCGGGAGGTAGTCCTGCTGTATCTGATATAGCAGTAGCAGTTGCTTCTTATACATGGGATGGAACTACTCTTAGGTTGTTATCTGATATAGGGGCTATAAATACAGATGCTGGTTCAGTAACGAGATTTAAGCGATCTATTGATGCTGTAATAACAGGAGAGGTAGTAGCGGATGGTACTAATAGCACTACTGAATTTGACACAGATTTAACTACAGAGAATGCCAATTATTATGGGGATGGGGATGGAGGATTAGTGATAGCGTTTATACAAGGAACAACAAATCAATACCAAACAAGGAGAATAATAGCAAGTGTTACTGCTGGTGCGGAAACAAGAATCACGTTGGAATCCGCATTGGATGCGGTACCTTCCGCAGCTGATGAATTTGTTGTGCTAGGACGGATTACGGAGCTAAGTTGATGTTATGTTTATATGGCAGCATTTTCTGTTCGGCGTATCAATTACGATGTCTTCTAGTTCATCAAGTTCATCAAGTACGTCGAGTAGTTCATCAAGTTCGTCGAGTAGTTCATCAAGTTCATCAAGTACGTCGAGTAGTTCATCAAGTTCGTCGAGTAGTTCATCAAGTTCATCAAGTTCGTCGAGTAGTTCATCAAGTTCATCAAGTACGTCGAGTAGTTCATCAAGTTCATCAAGTGTAAGTAGTACGTCGAGTAGTTCATCAAGTTCATCAAGTGTAAGTAGTACGTCGAGTAGTTCTAGTTCAGTATCAAGTACGTCGAGTTTAAGTAGCAGTAGTTCAACCGGAGTATTAGATTTCCCAGTAGGAAAAACAGCAACAAGTGTAGGACCAGTGGGAAAAACAGCAACAAGTGTAGGACCAGTGGGAAAAACAGCAACAAGTGTAGGACCAGTGGGTGCTACATTTACAAACCCATAAGGAGAAGAAGATGAGGATATTGATAACCGGAGCCGGTGGATTTATAGGTAGTCATTTGGTTGATAGATGTAGGGAGGATGGGTATTATGTAATTGGGTTAGATAAAAAGCCGTTAGAAAAATGGACAGTAGGAAAATATCGTTCCGATTATGAAGCAATAGGAGATGTTGTTGGTTTAAGTAATTGTGATTGTGAGTTTGATCTATGTTATCACCTAGCAGCGGAAAGTCGAATACAGCCAAGTTTCGAAAACCCAGTGGATTATGTTAGCAGCAATGTATTAGGAACTGCTGCTGTATTAGAGGCAGCAAATAAGCTACGTGCTAGGGTTGTATATGCCGGAAGCAGTACAGCCGATGATGATACTACAAAAAATGTATATGCTATGAGCAAATGGCAAGGGGAGGAATTATGCCGAACATGGAGGAAATGTTTTAATGCGGATATTGGAATAGCGAGATTTTACAATGTATATGGAGAACGTCATATTAGGAGTGGACTCCATGCTACTGTGATTGGAATATGGGAACGGCAATGGCTTAATATTATGAAGCATGGTGAAAAGAACAGTTTAACGGTGACGGGTACGGGAAAACAAAAGCGGGATTTTACGGCAGTGGAAGATATTGTTGATGGGTTGGTAGCGATAGCAGAAAAGGGAGGGAATAGAGAATACAATTTAGGGACAGGGGAGAATCATAGATTGATAGATGTAGCTAGAATGTTTGTTGGTAGCGATAGTGGAATCGAGTTTATCCCAAGACCTCCAGGAGAGTCAGAAGTTACGTTGGCAGATACAAAATTTACTACTGAGAAATTGGGATGGAAGGCAAAAAGAAATATAAAGGATTACATAGATGGTTTTAAGATAGCTGTAATAGAAAAAGTGATGAAGGAGTTTGAACCATGTCATTGATTTTAGCATATCAAAGTAGGGGATTGACAAAGGATTTTTCCATTGATGATACCGATGGCAATGTGATTACTCCAGGAATGCATGATAAACTACGCATAACAATAGGTCGGTTGGGGGAGTCTGCAAAACTGACTTTTACAAGTGATACTGCTACGGCTAATGGGAGTTCAATTACAAAAGGAGCAACAAATAGGTTGAGGTTAGATGCCAGTGATTTAGCAGCAATAGACCCTGGTACATATACTCTAATGGTTGATTATTTTGATAATGCAGATGCCCAAGAATGGAAAACAGTAAGTCGTCAAGTATTTGTATTGGAGGATACATAGTGATAAAAGAGAATCTGATTAGGTTTGGAATTTGTTTAACTTACAAATGCAATTTAAGCTGTCCTGGTTGCAATAGATATTTAGATGTTGCAAAATGGCAAGATTCTGATATTACATTAGAGGATTTAGAGGAGGGTCATAAGAGGGTAGTAAAAGCAGGTATAAAGATAATTAAAGTAAGAGTTACGGGAGGAGAGCCTTTATTGCATCCGCGATTTGAAGAGGCTATGGTGCTGATAGGGAAGACATGGAATAAAGATTATCGAGCTAGAACATGTGTATTTTCAAATGGAAAAATAAAACTACCAAAAGGCAGAGGATGGAGATATCGCACAAGTAGCAAAAAAGCAAAAAAAGCCGAATGGTTTCGACCGAGTAGAGTATCACCAGCGGATTTGGGACTCAGTGTTGTGAGAGGTGTGGAAGGAAACTGTGATATACAAAATGGATGTGGTAGGTTATTTGATGCTTTTGGGTTTGCTCCTTGTATATTTTCCGCCCCGATTGGCCGCCTGTTGGGAATAGATCCATATACAGCTACACCTGAATTGAGAGGCAATCCTGAAATATGCAAACATTGTCTATACTCTATGGGTAGGAAGTCGATGTGGAAACTTATTGTAGAAATTAGAAAATCCGATAGTCCCCCAACTAAAACATATCAAAAGGCGATTGAAAAAGCGAAGAATGGAAGCAAGATGATTGAGTTTACTCGGTTTGAGGATAGGTAAGGCTAAAAAATTATGAATATAGCAGATATAAGCGAAGTGTTATTGGATTTAGGACTATCGGCCTCTGCAACAGATGAGGAAAGAGCGATAGTCAGTGCTGCTATACGTAGAGCGGAGGGGTCTGTAAAAAGGTACTTGCAATACGATCCTAAACAAGCTACTAGAACAGAGTTCTATCCCCAGCAGGATTTTTCTTTAGACAATATTGCAACGGTGTGGGAGGTGAATGATAGTGTAGCTTACCAAAGGCATCTAGCGACTGGCACCACAATGGAGTTGCTTATCCGTCATATTCCGGTTAGGAGAATTACTTCATTATACATTGATTACGATGGTAGAGGAGGGACTAGAAGTGGATCGTTTGGTTCAGATACATTAAAGATAGAAGGAACTGATTACTGGCCCAATTTTGATGGTGTAGATGATGATGGGAATAGTTATTGCCGAGATGGTATAATAAGGAGTGAGGGGCTATGGCCGATTACCCCTGGGACAGTAAAGATTATATACATAGCAGGTTATACACAAAAAGAATTCAGAGGACAGTCTAATACAGTTGATGCAACACCAATTTTAGAGGCTATAGTGGATGAAGCGGTAAGAAGGGCTAAAAAGATATTTGTAACGAAGAAACAAACGGGAGCAGGATTTGCAGCCGGTCCTATTACTAATGAAAGTCTTGGTGATTACAGTTATAGTGTTGATGGATCGTCATTGAATAGGTTGTTCGGCAGTCAGTGGGATATTACTGGTGATAGTAAGGAACGGCTGAATGATTTTGTCAATTGGGGTTTAGCTTTAGGTGGATAATTTTGTCAATACTTGACAGCCTCCCTCATATATGTGATGCTCAACTCAGAACCCGATCCCAAGGATCGATGGGTGGTGGTAAGGATACATGGTCGAATGTATTTACAAATAGGGCTTGTTGGCGACAACCGGCTTCGGATAATGAGATAAAGTATGCAGGTAAACCAGGAATACAGGTAACCCATAAGGTATATTTTGTAGCCAATCCTGGTTTAGATGACAGTCATAGATTGGTATTTTCCGATGGAGAATACAATGTTGTTAGTAGACCCGTTCCTGATGCCAGCGTGGGGCTAGGTGTAGTGTGGAAGGTTATATTGAGTTATAATTCAAGTAGGGATTAAAATGCAAATCAGTTGTCATACAGTAGATGATTTTATCTCCAACATTTCAGAGGACGTAAGATTATTTGACAATACAATATGGTCGAGTATTACTAAAAATCCGATTGATGGTAATAGAAAAAATGCTTCTCAGTTTGACGTTCATTTCCAAGCAGATACTGTAATATGCTTTCCAGATGGTGGTCAGTGTTTGTTGAGCTTAGGAATAGATTGTGGAAAAGATTATCATGATGCTTCTCAAGAGTTTATTGGATCTGAGGAAGCAGATGAATATAAAAGACAGTTGAAAACATTTTGTGATGGACGTTGTTTGTTGCTACGTCCGGGTATAGTTAGTATGTAAAAGGAGAACTGTAAGATGGTGACTGAAAATGTGGTAACTCTTAAAACAAATACTGAGGCTAAAGCTCATTTTGTTAGGGAGTTAGAAAAGCAATGGGTAAACAGTGAGCAATGGATGGGTGTTTTGTTTCAAATCAAGGATGGAAAAATTGAGTTAGGGTTAAGAACAACCTATGCATTTCCTATGGATGATTGTTTAGCAGCTATTGGAATGTTGTGTAATAATCTTCATCGAGAGATATTGACAATGGGAAAAGCTCCATTAGATGCAAAGCCTCCGGCTCTGCCAAGGTACAAGCCTAGTGGGATAAAACCATTTGTGGTAACTGATTCTGGAGAAAATGAAGAAATTAAGAAGCAGGAAGGAGAAAAACCTCCTAGGACTATTCCTCATGCGTTTACGGTACCGGTGCCTGGAGCAAATGATGATTTTTCTAAATTAGAAGATCCTAGTATGGGCGTAGGAGCAGGCTCATTACCATGTGCTCGACAAGATAAACAGGATGTTAAACCTAATACCTCTTGTGGTGGGGTAGTGCCATTTAGGAAAAAAGAAGACATAGAACCAGAAAAACCGAAGGATGATAACAATGCGAATACTGAGCAGAATATGGAATAAGTTACGGTTAAGAGTGCTCTTGCGTAAGCAGTCCGCAGCTCAAAAAATGGCAGATGATTGGCAGAGAGAAGCGGATAAGCTGTTAATAGCTCTTGGTAAAAAAGAAAAACTATTGCGAAAAACGATAACAAAATTTGAAAGCCAGGTTTCTGTTATAGAAGTAGATATTGAGCACGTGGAAGAACAAGTAATAAAACATGAAAAAGTATTAGAAGCTTTGCGTAGTGAAAATGATGTAATGAGCAACATAACAATTCCAGCCCTAACAGCTGCATGTAAGTTGGGGGTGGAGCGATGGGATGCTGAGACCGCCTCATGGGTCCGTCGACAAGCTGTTATGTTAAGTCCTCATGATAAGGAATGATCTAAAATGAATGCTTTAACCAAATCGCTAGAACGCTCTCAAATGGTAGCTTCTATGGCCATGGAAAATGCTTTGCAGCTAAAAGCTGCTGGAGTATTGGGTCAAATATCAGAAGGTGATTTTGGTATGAGTTCATATAATCAGTGGAAAGGACAAGCTGCTTATAGAGAGCGGTATGGGTTGTTTCGAGGTGTAACGTATGCTGCTGTAAATGCTTTGGGATTAGAAGGAGCAGAACAACCGTTTATAGTAGAGCAGATAAAAGGAATGGCAAAATTAGAAGGAGAGAAGAAAGCTGGGGTAGAAAAGGAGATTCTAGAGGATCATCCAATTGTTGAGGTTCTAAAGAATCCCAATCCGATTCAAAATAAGCACCAGTTTATCTATTCGTTTATTGTAAATGCGAATCTTACGGGATGGGGGTATATTATTGGGGGCAAACAAAAAGATCGCTTGGAGTTGTATAGTTTGCCCACTACTTGGATTACCCCTGTGCATAAAAACGGTCCATTTTCTTCTTTCATAGTGAGAAACCCAAAACGACCAGATATTAAGGGTGAGGAATTGGGACCGGATAAAGTTGCATTTGCACAGTTACCAAATCCTGCTGATCCATTGTTAGGGTTTGCTCCTGCCGGCTCTCAAATGCCTGCCATTCGGGTTGATGATTATATTTGGGACTCCCGTCAACAGTTCTTCAAAAATGGCATATTCCCAGGAGCTATTGTAACAGTGGGCCAAGACCCTCATCCAGATGTCAAGGCTGGAGTAAGACCCCGTCTTACAGCACCTCAGAGAAGGGCAGTATATGCAGCAATCCAAAAGTTAATGGGCGGAGTGGCTAATTACGGGAATCCTGTAATTGTTGATGGTATGATTGAGTCAGTGGAAAGACTGTCTATGGCATCAAATGAGATGGGCTGGGAGAAGTCTGAGCAATCTACAAAAACAGCTATTTTAAGTGCTTTCTGTGTTCATCCATATATATTGGGAGAAGCAGTTAATGTCGGAGGATATGCCCAGGTAGCCAATATAGAGAAGCGATTTTGTAAGAGGGTGAATGTTTTTCTTGATATGTTAGGAAATACACTAACCAATTTCATTGGTACGATTGAAGAAGATCCATCCCTCATAATAAGGTTAGAGAAATGCAAACCTGTTGACCCATCATTGGAATGGAACAATTTGAAGTATGCTAGAACCAATGGAGATATAAGCCAGAATGAATTTCGGGAGAAGTTGGGATTGCCTCCCGATGAAGACAACAATGAATCTATCATTGCGAGACAATTACTCGGTCCTATTACTCAATTGTTAGACAAGAAGGCGTCTGGAGCTATTACTAGGGATCAAGTGGAAGCAATTTTGAAAGGTATGGGATTACCGGATGAATTGGCTAAAGAGGTAGCTGGGGAGGAAGTCGAGCCCCCAGAGCCAGAGGTGGTCCCTGGTAATTTGGAAGAAGGAGAAGAGGAGCCTGAAATTGAAGAATTGAAAAAAGCTATTTCTGCTTTACGGGAAGTTCCAGAAGCAGAAAATAGCAAAATGGTAGAGTTATTGAGTTAGATAAATGAGTAATAAGCAATTAGCTAGTGTTTTGAAAGAAACGGTGGAAGTAGTTAAGGAAATAGCTACTAAATTTAACCCTCGTCACGAGCCTAGTTCTGGTAGATTTGCTAGTGGAGGTGCGGGTGGTAAACCTAAACCAAGTGCAAAACCTAAACCTAAACCAAAACCAAATGCGGAACAAAAGCCAGGGAAGGGTGGTAGTAGAAAAAATGCTAGAGAAAAAACAGATGATGTTATAGATAGAGATTATGATGATTTGGCGGCCAAAAGAAATCCCATAAGTTTGAGTGCTGCGAGTGGAATGAAAAAATATGCGGGAGATTTTTATTATGAAAAACTGAATAAAGATTTAAGAGGTGGAAAAGACATAAAAAATATGTCCCCGGATATAGTTAGTTTGAATAATTATTGCAAACAGAAGTTACCAGGGTCTACTATTACTTACAGGGGAGTAAGTGAAGAAAGAATAAATAAAATGGTGGAAGGGGCTGGAAAGGGTGGAGTAATAAAAGCGAAAGGATTTGTTAGCACGTCAACATCTCTACAAACAGCTAGTGATTGGGGATCGGGGGCAGTTATGGAAATAAAAGCAAAAAGTGGGGGTGTCGTGGGCAAATTTGCTTTGCATTCTGAAAGTGAGATAATTCAAGCACATGGTACTAAATATAAGTTTTTAGGAAAAGATAAAACTAAGGACTTTTATGGTGACCCTGTTAACATTTACATGTTTGAGGAAGTTTAATAAAGGAGGTATGACAATGCCAGATGAAAAACCTAAAAAAGATGATCGTAAAATCCGTGCAGAGCGGTTCTACGAAGACGATCCCGAAGGTGCTTTTGAGATAATATCAAAAGGAAAGCCAGAGAAAAAGGAAGATGATAAAAAAGAGTAGTTTGCTTCCTGCATTGATTGAAGCGTCTACTGTTGCTCTACAAGTAAAAGCCCGGGTTGAGAATAGGGCTTTGCGTAGAAATACTAGTCGCAAGATCCATGCTAATCATGAACGGGAAATAGAAGCAGTGGTAGCGAAGGCTGTTGCCCCGTTGATTGAGGAGCAAGCCGCTTCTATGAAAAATGAGTTATTGGCTATGGAAGGGACTATCAAAGGCTTAAAATTCAATCCTAATCATGATCCAAGATCAGGTAGATTTAGCAGTGGTACCGGAGGCGGTGTGTCGAAAAGTTTGAAGGAACGTTCATTGGCTTCCAAAAGAAATAATATAGAAAATAATGAATTAGCTAAAACAATTTCTTCTGAATCAAAAATAACACTAAAAGGAAGAGCAGCAGCAAGAGAATATACTGGTGAGTCATACAAAACTGTAAATAATCATTTACGGGAAGGAAAAGATATAAAAGGATTAGGAGAAGGATATGTAGAATTTTCAAAAGCAGCAGCGGAAAAATTAAATAAACCCGTTGTTGTTTATAGAGGATTTAATAAAGATCCGGCAAACATGATCAAGGATGTTGGTAAGGGAGGTATTGTAGAAGCAAAGGGTTTTGTTAGTACATCAATGAATTTGACTATTGCTAGTGGTTTTAGTAAAAGAGAAAACAGAAATGTTTTAGAAATAAAAGCAAAAACAGGTGTGGGGATTCGGAATTATTCATCACGCCCAGACGAAAATGAATTAGTGCAAAATGTAGGAACAAAGTACAAGTTTTTAGGGAGTAGAACGGAAAAAATAGATGTTTACGTACCATATAATGCAAGTGTTGACCATAGGATGGTGAATGTTCATATGCTTGAGGAAATTTAATGCAAATAAAAACCCTAATCAGTGATCAAGCCCAATCTTTAGCTAATCAAGTTTTTGATCCTAACGATCAAAAATGGAAAGATGGATTAGTAGATAAAGCATTGCCTGTTATGGTTGTTCCAATGCTAAAGGCCATGAAAGCCGCTATGGTAGAGGCGGGAGTAAATCCTACTAAAGGAATGAAGTACAACCCTTTCCACGGCCCGGACGGAAGATTCTCTTCTGGTACAGGTAGCGGAGCCCACCTAACACCAGATACAGGAGGTGGGAGTGGAGGTGGGGGAGAAAGTAAAAGAAGCAATAGGGCTGATGCTACATACGATGCTGACTCAAAAAAATGGAAGTTGGCCGATGGTAGTTCATTGCCTTCCCATATACCCAGAATCCCTCCGGCATGGACTGGCGTGAAGATTTCAACAAATCCAAAGTCTAGTGTGTTAGCTACTGGAAAGGATAAAAAAGGTAGGACTCAAAGTATATATAGTGATACCCATAAAGCAAAAGCAGCAGAGAAAAAGTTTGCACGAATAAGTGAATTGCGATCAAAGAGCAAGGCTATTCGAAGTGAGATTGATAACGATACAAAAATACCATCCACAAAAGAACACGCATCTTGTTTGAGGTTGATTCAATCTACCGGATTACGACCAGGAAGTACAGCAAAAACAGGAGCAGAAAAACAAGCCTATGGTGCTACAACTTTAGAAGGTAGGCATATAAAGGTATCTAGCAGTGGAGAAGTTCGGTTGCAATTCACTGGCAAAAAGGGAGTGAGTTTAGATATACCGGTTACAGACAAGACAGTTTCAGCAGATTTAATACAGAGAAAAACTAAGGTGGGAAACACAGGCAAGGTTTTCAATACCGATAATACAAGTTTATTGAAGTATACTAAAACAAAAGATGGTGGTGGGTTTAAGTCGAAGGATTTTCGAACAGCAAAAGGAACATCAACGGCTGCTGAAATGGTTAAGTCTATGCCACATCCTACTACGATGAAGGATTACAAAAAAGCAGTAAAGTCAGTAGCAACGAAAGTATCAAAAACACTTGGAAATACGCCTACTATAGCACTGCAATCGTACATCAACCCCAGTGTATTTAGTTCATGGAAAACAGCCCTTTAGGAGTTATTTAAATGTCAGAAGTAATGGGATTAGAACATGATATTTATTTTGGTAGTGTTGAAAAGCCATTAGTAGATTGGAGGAAGTTTTTAGAAGAGGGTGATGAAGATCCGGATGATGAACTATTGGAAGAGACTCCAGAAGATGTGATTATGATGCTTGGGTTTGATCCATTAGAGTTTGAAGAAGTATAATGCCTAGCACCGCGTCAGAATGGTTAGCGAATATACCAGGTGATGTAGAAGGACTAGAGCAGGTCCTTATTGCCAATGGTATTTCTATTGATATTCTGACTGAGTATCCTGATTGGATGAAACAAGAGGTGGCTAATAACCTTGTAGAAACATTCAGTCAACCTTACTGGGATGATATACATAAGACTTTTTTAGGTGATGCGGAGAAGTATTTGCAAGCAGGGTTGAGTGATGGAAAGTCAATTGTACAAATGGCCGATGATATAGCGGCATCGTTTGGAGGTGTTGGAACGGCCGAGTATGCAAAAATAAGGGCTACGGCTATAGCAAGAACGGAGTCCTCGAATGCTTTGAATGGGGCTAGAAAAACAGGGATGAATCGCCTTACAAATGATCCTCAGCTCATGGGAACGATGAGGCCTGTATGGTTGAGTGTGCTAGGAACAACCACAAGGGACTCCCATGCTAATTTAGATGGAGTACCTGCTGACAAAAACGGTATGTGGAATTTGTCAGGATATGATATACCATGGCCTGGTCATATTAGCTTACCTGCTGGAGAACGACTCAACTGCCAATGCTCAATTGTGTTGGAATTAGGTATGCAGGATCTTGAAGCAACTGGTTTGATTGGTGAGTATAATACTCGGGTAGAAGAAGAAAACAAAGCGTTTCTAGATACCAAATTCAACCCTCACCATGATCCTAGATCAGGTAGATTTTCTTCTGGTACAGGTAGTGGAGCCCATTTAGCACCTGATACAGGAGGAGGTACTGGGGGTGGGGGTGCAGGTTTTGCTGGATATCCTTCAAAAAAAGAGGCTATGAAGGATGCTTTGGATAATATAGATTTTTCAAATTTGAAAGGAAATGATAAAAAGGAATTTCAAGGAATTGCGGAAGATGTTATTGGTAGGTTAAATGAAGAATCATTTAATCGAGGACTGGATGTAAGAAAAATTCAGTTTCATGCTACTAAAGAATCAATGGATGATGCTTGGTTCAAGGCAACCGATGAAAAACTTTCTGCTTTACAAGGTCTTGGTGGATTTTACGATCCATACAATAGATCTTTGCATAGCGCTGGTGAATACTATAAGCAAATATCGAAAGGAGATTTGAGAAACAGTAGGATAGACAAATTTGCCCATGAACTTACTCATTCCATTGATCATGGAGGGGAAGTTAAAAGCAAATTCAGTAAATCTGCTGCATGGAAAAGGGTATGGAAAAGAGAGATTAAAGGTGGTTATTTAAGCAATTATGCTGATACTAATTCTACTGAAGGTTTTGCTGAGTATGGTAGGGCTTTATTTGGTTCTAGCCAGAGGGCTCGAATTGAAGCTAAAAAAAATATGCCGGGAAGTTATGCTTTCTGGAAAAAGAATGGATTACTATGATGGGTATTTTGAAAGACATATTTGATAAACCTATATACATAAAGGGGGTAGTGGGAGATATTTCTATAATCAAATCTGAAGAAGAAAACAAAGTGTTTCTAGATACCAAATTCAATCCTCACCATGATCCTAGATCGGGTAGATTTAGTAGTGGAGGTACTGGTGGAGAGGGCTTGTCTCTGACACGGGAGAAAGCTAGAAAAAGAAGCCCAAATGAAATAAAAGAACTTAGTAAAAAAATGATAGAAGATAGAGGGCTTATGTATAAGATTCCTGGTGCGGAATTTGGAATAAAAATATACACAAGTGAAAAGTACAAAGGAATAAATAATAGTTTGAAAAAGGGAAAGTCTATTGGGGATTTGAAAAATCCGTATGAAATGGCACAATTGGATAAAGCTTGTAAAAAGCCTATAGATACTGTTATTTTTCGTGGCCTTCGTGAAAAAGCATGGAAGAAGCGGATGAAGGATATTGGGGATGATGGTGTACTTGAATCAAAGACTTTTGTCAGTACATCTATAAGTGTAAAAACAGCTATGGGATATGCTACGGAGTTAAGTGGAAAAGGTACACTACATGTGATGGAAATAAAAGCGAAAAGGGGTGTTATTGTAACGGATATGTCGGTCAATTTTGATGAATATGAAGTTGTTCAATCTCCTGGAACTAAATACAAATACAAAGGTGTGAATCAAGTAAAACTTGACAGCAGGTCGGGCAAAAGTAGAGATGTAAACATTTATATGTTTGAGGAAATCTAATGAGCAGAAGAAATAGAAGAGCTAAACGAAACACAAATGCTCTTTATTCCAGTTCTGTTGATGATATACAATTAGCAGAGGCGGTTGAGCATAGGTTTTTAGAATTAACAGAAGCATGGGCAAGAATTCGTTTCGAACAATTGATTATACCACAGGAGTTGGACAAGGCTATGCTTGCATGGCGGACAATGGCAGTGAGATATAAACAGGGAGATTTTCGTAATTCAGAAGAAGAGCTGCGGCTAACAAAATTGATAGCTCAATGGACTGTTGATAAAAATTGTGAGTTGAGAAATCAACCAGAAAAAAAAGTTCAATGGGCTAGTTGATAAGAGGATAATGTAATGGATAAAGAACAAAGAGAATGGATAAGAAGACAGCAATTTATAGACCAGCAGACAGAGGAGGCGGTACAGAATCTCCCTAATTTGTGGTTTCGAATGTATGTAAAAATGCAGGAAGAGGGTTTTGAAAAGGCAGAGGCAATGTCATTACTATTTCATTTTGTGGCGTTGACTCATAGAGATTGATATGCAATTGATAGGAAAAGCTAAACAGTGTATAGCGGATGTGCAATGCAGTCGATTGCAGTTTGAGCCTGGTGATCGTATTTTGGTTCGAAGTAATTACCGGTTGGATAACGATGCTATGAGGAGGCTTAGAAAGTCAATTATAAAGTGGGCAGGGTGTGAAGTAGAAGTATTGATTATTTGTTTACTGGATTTTGATATAGAAATTGAGAAGAAAAATGTCCTTAGAAGATACTAAATTCAAGGAAGTGATGAAGGATGACGAGGATTTAGCTGTCTTTTTGCGGGCGATGGCTCGATTTGACAGGAATTTCTGTGATTTAATGAGTGAAAAGAAAGATTTTACCCTGCAAATAGAGATTAGAGCTGATGCAGGGAGGGTAGTACATAGTAGGGTACACAGCAATGTATTTGATAGACCAAAATGCACTACAAAAAAGGACTATGCTTAGGAATTGAAAAAATAAAGTTCCTATTGGTGATTGTTTTGTAATTCTCTATATTAGGAATATAGAGAATACATCAAGGCGTTCGTGAAAGAAGTTGCGATGTAGCAAATGGCTATATTGTGACTTTTTTTATTGAAAAGAGAGAAAAATGAGTAAAATTGTAACCTTTCATTTGGGTCATGCTGTTGGTTTAACATCCCGACAATTGACTATTACTCGCATGAAACGTGCGGGAGATGATTCTGCTATATCGGCTACCTATGATGCCGATGTCGGAGCGGCTATAGAAACAGCCTCAATAACTTTGGCAGATGATACAATTTGGCAAGCTAAGCTTGTTGATACGAGAACAAGCGGGGAAGAAAGTGATCCAGATGTTCTTAACTTCCATACAGGAGCACTTCAATTTCCCGGACCCAAGACTGGGGATCGGTTGATGATTTTATCTATGGAGGATCTATCCAGTTCTTCCAGTTCTAGTTCTAGTAGCATGTCGTCTAGTAGTTCGTCGAGTGTGTCTAGTAGTAGTGCAAGTAGTGTTTCTTCTTCTACTTCGTCGTCTAGTAGCTCTGTTAGCTCTAGTAGTTCGTCTAGTTCCAGTTCCAGTTCTAGTCATTCTAGTTCCAGTGCTTCTAGTGCTTCCAGCTCTAGTGCTTCCAGCACATCTAGCTCTAGTAGCATGTCGTCTAGTAGCTCTAGTACTTCATCGTCTAGTAGCTCTAGTAGTATTTCGACTTCTAGTTCATCGTCTAGTAGCTCTAGTAGTATTTCGACTTCTAGTTCATCGTCTAGTACATCAAGTAGC
>SDBU01000168.1_pt1 | contig 93292 bp, 80 predicted proteins | sample 2277071 | NCBI WGS metagenome assembly SDBU01 (sample SAMN10397929, study PRJNA504765) | marine sediment metagenome | isolation source: marine sediment core GS08_GC12, 126 cmbsf | place: Arctic Ocean: Gakkel Ridge, Loki's castle | collected 2008
TCTCCTGGAAGCCGTCGGAATGCCGGAGGCGCTTGGCTTCCAGGCTGATATGGCCCACACGTACCTGTTTTTGATGGGCTACAATGCGCCGGAACATGCACTGTTGCAGCCCGGCTATTCAGACGAGGAGTTCTACGCCGCCTACGAAACGATGGTCGACAAGCTGCGGCCCTGGACGATCGACTTCCACGTGGCGCAGAACGACGGCGAGGTGCACGGCGCCGGTTCACACGACAAGACGGGCAAGCACTGCCAAGCCGACGACCCCAACGGCAAACTCGACATCGTCCGCTGCGCGGGCTACTGGCTTAAGGACGCCGCGGCGCGCGGTATCCAGCACATCTGCTGGGACGGGTGCATGTTTTCCAACGCGACGCTCGAAACGCAGGATACGTGGAACGCGATCCTCGATGTGATGCTCAAAGTGCGGGCGGCGCACGGGTGGACGTCTTAGTTGTGAATTCGGAATTGGTGCTTCACATATGCTTCTTCCAGTCTAAGAACTTGAATAAGGAATCACGAAAATGACTAAAAAACTTAATATTGGCCTCATCGGCTACGGCTTTATGGGCCGCACCCACTCAAATGCCTACAACAGGGTCAAAAACTTCTTCGACGTCCCCTACGATCCGGTCCTGCAGGTTGTCTGTGGATTGGTGGAGGCTGAGGCCAAGGCCTTTGCCGAGAAGTGGGGCTACAAGTCACACACTACTGACTGGCATAAGGTGGTCGAGGATGAAAACGTCGACGTAGTGGAAATCTGTGTGCCGAACAATCTGCACGCCGAGATAGCCATCGCAGCAGCCAAGGCCGGCAAGGCAATCGTTTGTGAAAAGCCCCTGGCGCTGAACGTCCCACAAGCCGAGGAAATGGTTGAAGCTGTGGAGGAAGCCGGCGTACCCAACCTCGTCTCATTCAACTATCGCCGGGTGCCCGCCGTGACATTGGCCAAGCAGCTCATCGATGAAGGTCGGCTGGGGAAGATTTTTCACTATCGGGCCAATTTTTTGCAGGACTGGACCATCTCAAAGGAGGTGCCGCAGGGCGGGATGGCTACATGGCGGCTGGACATCAAGGCTGCCGGCTCAGGCGTGACCGGCGACCTGCTCGCCCACTGTATAGATACGGCTATGTGGCATAACGGGCCTATTACCGATGTGTGTGCAATGACGGAGACCTTTGTCAAAGAACGAATGCACGCTGAAACGGGCAAGGTCGAGCCGGTGGGGATTGACGATGCCTGCACTTTCATTTGCCATTATGACAACGGCTCGCTGGGCAACTTCGAGTCAACCCGTTACGCGCGTGGCCACAAGGCCCTTTATACCTTCGAAATCAATGGAGAAAAGGCTTCCATCGCATGGGACCTACATGACCTCCATCGTCTTAGCTACTTCGACCACGGCGACGATTCGATCGTGCGAGGCTGGCGCTCCATTCACGTTACCGATAGCGACATGCCGTACATGGATAAATGGTGGGTCCCCGGCTTGCAGATTGGCTACGAGCACTCCTTCGTCCACCAGGTGGCTGAATTCATGGAGAACCTGGCCGAGGGTAAGTCTACATCGCCGGACTTCCGTGAAGCCCTTGCGACTCAGTATGTCTGCGATGCAGTGCTGACCTCAGCGAAAAATAAAACATGGGAAACAGTTAAAAAACCGTGAGCACAATAAAAATGTGATTTGTGCTCTTTTAAATAATACACTTTGTAGTAAGGAGGACTTATGTCTGCAAATTCTATTGCCAGTAAGGCACTCGAACAGGGAAAGGGAATCGTAAGGCTGGCGCCGAACTGGGTGCCGCGTTCCTTTTGCGTGCCGGGTCGTCGCATCAAGCTCCATCCGGATGACTATTACGCGCTGGGCGGAGAGCGAGGTGGTATTGACGAACGCTGGTTTGCATCGACCACCCCGGCCGACAACGGCCCTTTGACCTCGCCAAATGAGGGACTGAGCTTTATTGTCTTCGAGGACAATGGAAAGACCGTAAAAGTCCTGCTCACAGATGCCATTGATGAGCTCAAGGACCAAATTATCGGTGACAGATTATGGAGCGAACACAAACGCTGGCCGATGTACTCGAAATTCTTCGATAATAAGGGTGCTCTACCGCACCATATTCATCATCGCGATGAGCATGCAGCGCTGACTGGCCAGTTGGGCAAGCCGGAAGCCTACTACTTCCCGCCCCAGGCGAACAACCACGGTGGCGACTTCCCTTATACTTTCTTCGGCCTTAACCCCGGTGTGACAAAGAGTCAGGTCCTAAAGGCCCTTAAGGATGCGGCAGAGGGTAGAGACAACACGATCACGAGTCTGTCAGCTGCTTATCGTCTCGATGTCGGAACCGGCTGGGATGTCCCACCGGGCGTCCTGCACGCACCAGGCAGCCTTTGCACATACGAACCGCAGAAGGCTTCGGATGTCTTTGCAATGTATGAGAATATCACTCACGATCAGGTTGTGCCGAAGGAGCTGCTCTGGAAAGATACTCCGAAGGACAAGCAAGGAGACGTGGAATGGCTTCTAAGTGTTATCGACTGGGACCTTAACGTCGACCCGAATTTTGCTCAGAACCGCTTCATGGCGCCTAAGCCCGTCCGGCCCGTTAAGCAGATGGAAACCGAAGGTTACATTGATAACTGGATATGCTACAAGTCATCGGACTTCAGCGCCAAAGAGCTTACCGTTCTACCCGGCAAAACCGTAACCATCAAGGACAACGCCGCCTATGGATTCATTATGATGCAGGGTCACGGCACGATGGGGGTGTGGGATGTCGAAACTCCCTCGCTCATAAGATACGGCCAATTGACACATGACGAGTATTTTGTCAGCGAAGCAACAGCCAAGGAAGGAATAACTATCACGAATCCTTCTAAGACTGATCCCATGGTCATGCTAAAGCACTTTGGCCCGGACAACCCGGATTTAAAATTATAGCCACTGTTGGGGTCCCCATCCTGATTCAGTCAGGATGGGAATCCTTTATTACACATCACACAGAACAACGGCTTCCCTGAGGCCCTTCAGAGGGTCGCGGGTAGGAATGAACTCCTGGCCGACATAACCTTTGTAACCGGTCCTAACAATCTCTTTCATAATGGCCCTGTAGTTTATCTCCTGCTTGTCATCGATCTCACAACGCCCAGGATTGCCTGCTGTATGGTAGTGCCCGATATAGTCCTTGTACTGCCGGATACGCGATATGACGTCCCCGTCCATAATCTGTACGTGGTAAATATCAAAGAGAATCTTCATTCTCGGCGAACCGACCTGCTTGACAATCTCCATACAATAATCGGTATGGTCGCCCTGGTAGCCGGGGTGCCCCATCATCTCGACCGCCACTCGACTATTGAGAATCTCCAGGCAGATGTTTACCTTCTTCCTTTCTGCATAGCCTACAATCTTCTTAAAGCCATTGACACAGTTCTTTAGTCCAACGTCATCCGGAATATCCTCACGGAAACCGGTGAACGCAATAACACTGGGGACATTGTACTCGGCGCAGGCATCAATCATCTCACGAGTTTTCGCGATGACCAAATCGTGATGTTTGGGATTGTTGAAGCCCTTGACAAAGGGGGGATCGGGCATGCCGCAGGGTGCAATGGCGCACGTCAGGCCGTACTTGTTGAGAGTAGCGAAGTTTTCAGGACCAACCAGTTCCACGCTTTTGCAGCCAAGCTGTCTGGCAATCAGGCAGGTCTTCTCAAGGTCCCAGTATTCCGCAAAGCACCAGTGTACGATCGACTGATTAATGCGTCCCCTGGTAACGGCCTTTTCCGTACCCTTGTTGAAGATGGCGCAAGAGGGAAGTGCTAAAACTGCAGCACCGGCTGCACCTACACCAGCCGCCATCCGCAGCATATCGCGCCGGCTGATACCACCACGTATTTGACCATCTGACTGCATATTTCCACTCATCTTGTATTCCTTTCTGTTCAACAGTTTTTTCTAAACATTTTTCGCTCGTCTACACGGTTACTTTAACCGCGTGATGTATAATGATAGAAGTTTTAGCGCCGAGGTCAAGACTAAACTCTGCAGTGGCCTAACATCCCCCAGTTCGTGATTAAGCGCAAGCTCCTCCTCGTCGTAGTTGATATGGCACACATGGCAGCGGCTGTTATCGGCTACCTCTCCGCTCACCATCGAACGCTCTTCTGTGCTACTGACATTCTCGACTTGTAGCCAAGTTTCCTGTCCGATTTTCTGCTTACACGCCGTAGCCACAACAGCCACTGCCGATAATACAAATATCCACAAGCAATATCTCAAGGCAAATAGTCCGTCTTCAGGTGCCTATTTCTACACGTACTCCCAGTCCTTCAGCCATTGACGGTGCGGCGGCAGTTTGGCCCACGCCTCGTCCATCGCCTTTTCGAGCTCCTGTGCCTCAGCCACGTCGAGTTCACGACGCGCCTTGATTGCCTTTACAACATTGTCGACCTGGTGGGCATTGATCATCCCTGGAATAGGCGCCGTGATCGCATCAGTAGCAAGGATATAGCGGATAGCCAGACGCGCCAACTGGTCGTCTGCCTCTGCCTGGGGGCTATTCGGCGAACTATCGCCCTTAAACAAAGAGTTGCCCGAAAAAGGCTTAATGCCGAAAACGCCCATGTCGTGTTTCTTTACAGCGTCGAATACACTGTCCTTCGGCCGAACTTTACTCTTGGCCGTATAGGGCGTCACAACAACTTGAAATACGGTTGGATAGGTCTCTATCATCCATTTGATATGCTTACGGTCGTGGGTGGATGCTCCGCAGAAACGGACCTTGCCCTGCTGCCTCGCTTTTTCAAGTGCTCCCATCATCTCCTCAACTTCGCCCTCGGTGTGTTTGCCACTCTGCTCGTGCATAGTGATTCGCCATAAGTCCACGTAGTCGAGCTTTGCCTCTCGCATGCCCTTGTCAAGCGTTCCGAGCAGCGCCTTGGTCGTGCGGTACTTCTCCTTTCGCATCTCCTCCTGGTACCATGAGAAACCGAGGAACATCGCGTCACGCCTTCCTCTAAGCGCCTCTGCGTAGGCTACACACTCCTGCTTCGTGCAGGCGTCGATATAGTTGATGCCCGATTCGATGCACCGGGTGACAACATCGCGTCGGTTCTTCTTGAAGCCATCGCTGTCCAGGTCAGCACTCAGCCAGCCTCTGCCTTTGAACACACCCGGAACCATCTTATCGACACGCTTCCAGTGTCCACCAAGGCACACAGCCGAGACCCAAAGCCCGGTCTTCCCGAGCCGTCGATACTCCATCTCAGGATTATAACTTCGCGTTTTCCTGACCACCGTACCAGCCTCACCGGCCCGTGCAATTTGGCTTCCAGCGGCACCGGCACCCACAGCCAGACCCGCTGCAGCAATCGCGCCATCGCGAATAAAATCCCGCCGGGTCAGATTGTTTGGCTTACCTTGTTGCTTTTTTTGTTCCATACCTTACTCCTTAAAACTAATGCTTGATTACAGTTTTGATTACAGGATTATACTTCACGTTCCACGTTTACTTTCTTATAGCACGCCTTCAGATAATCACGCGATTTGGCCAAGTTCGCCGCCATCACGTCCGCTTCCGGATGCCCGTGCATGAACGGATTGACGTATCTGCGGTATCGAATCTTTGCCAAAGCCTCGATCCAGGGCGTCATGTCCGTCGGGCCGATACCCGGAAGCTGCTTTGCACCAGGATAGTGCTGCCAGGCGTAGAAGAACAAAAGCTGCTTGCCACAGATGCGGATTGCCTCCGGCACAGAAGCCTTGAGCGTCTGGATGTGATACGGAGCCAGCGCAATGCCTAATCTCCGCGACGTGTTAATGTCAACAAACGCCTTGAGCGAATCGAGCGAGCTCAGCAGTGCATTGCCGTGGTTTTCTATCGCCAAATACGAGTTATATTTCTCAGCTAATTCGACCTGAGGCTTGAGCCTTTCGATGAACTGTCTCATCCGCCCGGTCAGTTCCTCCGGCTTGCAGGGTCCCGCACTACCCTGGATGGCCACACCGCCGCCAGCCTTGCCTAATAGCTCAGCATAACGTCCGTACCCACCCCGATAGACTGAAAAAGCGAACAGTTTCAACTTGTACTTTGCCAGCAGTTTTTTCAGGCCCTCTGCTCCCAGCCGCTTGGCAACGTCGTCGAGATGTGGACAGCCCTCGTGTGCCGACCAGATGTCAATCGCCTCGAATCCTAATTTCGCTATCCGCGCACATGCCTGTTCGATGGGAAGCTGCATAAAATGGATCGATGATGTTGACAGCTTCATCCGCCATTTTTTCTTAGTGGTCTTCAGTGCCCACGCCGGCAGGACCGGCGCCATAATCCCGGCCGCTGCGCCCGCGCCCATAACTTTTAGAAAGCCACGACGCGTGTAACTAACTGCACCTATCTTTCTTTCCTCCTTGCTAATAGCAGATATATTAATTTTCATACGCCCTTCAGCCGTTTCTTAACAATTGAGTATGAATAGGTAATTATGCACATTCCTCTCGTTTTGTCAAGCGGTTTTTATAGAATATTCGGGCCTAAAAAGCCCTTTCAAACACATTTCCAATTACGAAATTAAAGTCTAAAGTAGGCTACAAAATTAGGGTCACTGTTATAGGAAAATTCTATTCTTTCCCAAATGGTCTTGTCGTAATCTTGTTCCGGCCACTTTGTTTTGGCAATCCGAATTAGTACCAACCCCACGGAAAATGTTGGCACTCCCTCGATTACTATGGCTGAGGGCGGTGTCTCTTTCAACATCTCCCTGAATGTTTTTGCATCTAACGTATTGGTAACCTCACGCTTCGAAGCCGACAATGCACTGGCAATTTTACAGCCATCCCATCCAGCCGATAGTTCAGGATAAATGTCGCATCCACTTTCAAGGGCATAAAGAGACGCAAGTGTAACTACCAACTTTGGTTCTTGGGTCTTTCGGGCCATTTCCTCAGATATCTGATGCAACTTCATAGGAATCCAGCTCCGGGGCCTGAATATTCTCGACGTCCTCCACAGCAAAAGCTGGTTTGAAATGACCGCTGAAAACGTACAGGCGATTACTACAATCGAGATTGTCCTAAAAAGCCTATGCGGGCTGCTGCTCGCCCCGAGCCTTCTTAAATACAGCAGGGGGTACGCGAAGCCGATTATCATGAAAGGAATCAACATTGCAAATTTCTCGTACAACACTTCCGGAGAACATATAGCGATTATCAAAAATATCACCGGCACTAAGATGGCAAGTACTGCATTCCTCAGATTCGATAGCTCTAACTTTCTCCGACCCATTACAATCAGCACAACAAGGCAAATGGCGACCAGAAAAGGGAAAATGCCGCGTGGTTCTGTAACGTAGGTAAGAAATATTGAAAATTTTTCTAACAGTCCTTCTCCCATCATCAATTGCATTCTGCGTATAAATTGCATCTTTAGCATAGGCATCTCGAAAACGTTTATGAAAAAAGCGCGTGGCGCCTGGACCATTGTCCATACAGGCAGAATCAAAATGATGGCTGGGGCAATCAAAAACGGAAGGGCGGTCTTAAACCTTTGTTTGTCTGACTCAGCGCGCTGAATTAGCAGCATTACGAAAAACAGCAGTTGAATGAAACCCGCCGTAAAATGCAGGCAGGTTGCCAATGTAAGCAGGGCACTCATGGCTCCAATCCGCAAATACCGCGACCGCCGCTTAAAATCGATAGATACAAACAGCCAGAACGACACTACAATGCACAATATCACAAAATCATGATTCAGGGCAAAACCGCTGACCTCATCGACGTGACAATTGAACACGCACAGGACAGCCATAGTCATACCCAACAACCAGCCCGTGACGGGAAAAGAGGCAAAAACACGCTTGAATATGCCGATGATGGATATTACGAGGAGTATGTCACATACGACCGTGAGCATCCTTGCGGTAAACAGATAGTGCGTTGTGTTAAAGACCTTAAATATTGCCGCACAAAGGAAGGGATGATATGGCATTTGAGCTACGCAGGCAAAATCTTTGTAAATCATTTTGCCCTGCGTCAGCAGAACACCGGCGGCACACGAAGCATGCTCAGCATCAACAACAGGTTTGGCCATACTGCTCGTAAAGATTACAAGCGAAAGGACAACTAATGCCAAGCAGGCTATCGTCTTAACTATTCTTAATAAAGTCCGACTGTCCAATTTCAAACCTTTACTCCGCTATTATTCTGCTATCAAAACATCCCAATCAAAAGCCACGCAATTATACACACCAAAGGGAACTATTTCCAGACAATTAAAATAAAACCAAATATCTAAACGATAAAGCAGCTTATAACAAGCTAAACCACCCGCCCTAATTTCCTGCATTTAGCTGCGCTGCAGAAGAAACTCATTGAAATACAGCTTCTTTTATGAAATAATAAGTCACCATATGAAGACTCAAATGAAAAAATTGCTGTTTACGGTTGTATTTAGCCTCTGCCTCGCCGCCTTCGCGAAAGCGGACCTGGCAAAGCGGGTTGACGCTATTATCAGCCGGCCTTCTCTAAAAAAAGTCCGGTTTTCCATTCATATTGTAAAGGCTGACTCAGGCAAAATAGTCTACAGCCACAATTCAAGAGAGGCGCTTGTGCCGGCCTCGAATATGAAAATAATTACCTCCGCAGCCGCCCTTAAATTCTTAGGTGCAGATTACAAATATAAAACCAAAGTCGGGCTTTGTGACGATACGCTCGTGGTAATAGGAAGTGGTGACCCGCTGTTGGGCGACAAAGTTACGGATGATAAATATGGCCGAAAGGAAGGCTGGATTTTTGAAGATATAATAGCTGCATTAAAGCGAAAACGCATAACAACCATCGAGGATATTATTGTTGATAGCAGCGTATTTGATGACCAGCGTGTCCATCCAGGCTGGCCGAAGAAAGAGTTGAACAAACCATACGCCTGTGAAGTAAGCGGCTTAAATTTTAACGGCAATTGTATAGACATCTCCGCTAAAAAAACCGGCAAAAGAGTAGCAGTCTCCATCGAGCCGCAAACAGCCTTCATAAAGGTCAGCAATAAGGTCATACCAATATCAAAAGGAACAAGTACGATTGGCTCTTACCGCAATAGCCGTCCTAATGAGATTGTCGTTCACGGTAAATGCAAAAGCAAGATTGGCCCCTATGCCGTTGCGATTGAAAGGCCTGCTGCGTTCTTCGGATTTTTATTGGCGGAGAATTTAGTTAAAGCCGGGATAAAAACAAAAGGCGAGCTTATAGAAAAAGCGGTGAGCGATGATTGCAATGTCACCGTTCTGACCGAATACACCACACCCATAGCTGATTGTCTGGCCCGCTGTAATAAGGACAGCTTCGGACTGGCGGCAGAAGCGCTTTTCAAAACCATTGCCGCCAATAGCAGCATGACCAATAAGAACGGAAGTTGGGCGGCAGGGCGGCGGATTATCTCACGCTACCTGTCAGCCCTTGGCATCGACAGAAGTCAGTTTTACATCGCTGATGGCAGCGGCTTGAGCAGGCAGAACGAACTTAGCGCATATACTATAACCAGAGTCTTATCGGACGTATATAATGGCAGGGATTGGCCGTTATATAAGGCCTCGCTTGCGGTAGGGGGGGTCGATGGCACGGTTAGCACAAATTTCAAGGAGCAAAAATACAAGGGCAAAGTCTTCGGCAAGACCGGATACATAGCGGGCGTCAAGGCCTTATCAGGTCTCTGTACAACCGACGACGGAGATTACTTATTTTCCATTCTCGCTAATAAAACCAACGGCAAAACCCGCACCGCAATTAACGATATCGCAAAAGCAATTATCGATAATCAATAGCATTTAGCAGGCACAGCAGGGGGGTAAAATCCAACATTAGCGTCTGAAGTACACAACGGGGCCGTTTTTGTAGACCTTTCTCTCCCAATCAGGCTTGACTGCCGTTTTGAGCAGCGACTCTTCGAGGAATTTCATTTCTACATTAACTATCACCGCTGAAGGCGGCTCTTTTTCCACTAATTTCGCGAGTGTTCTTGGGCCTACCGTATGCGCGATGTCACGGTTCCAGGCAGACAGTCTGTCACCAACTCTATAAACAATCGAGCCGCACGAAAGCTCAGTATAAATCTCGCTGCCGCCTTCAAGAGCGAATAGGGGGGCTAAGGTAAGTATTTTTTTTGGTTCTTGAGTTTTCTCAGCTATATCCTGCGATATCTTATGCACTTGAATCGGTACCCAGCCTTCCGGGACAAGGAGCATTACAGTTCTATACACAACAATAGGGTATGAGACCACCGCCACAACCACGCAGACAGCTACTACAACACCGGCTATCTTAAAATGCTTGTTGTCCTTGGCCTTATCGGCAAGTTGTCTTAGATATAGCAGTGGATAGGTGAAACTGATTACTATGAAAGGCACCGGCATTGCAAGGTATTGTTTCCACATTGTCGGCGGAATCAGAGCTATTACGAAAAACGCTAAAACCAGCAGGGCGACAAACAATAAATTTCTAGAGTCGGATTTGGCTAACTTTTTGCGAGGCCACACCATCGCCACGCAAAGATAAATCGTTAGCACTATAAGTACGAAATAACCCGGCGTCTGAAAGGCACTTAATGTTAGACCAAGTTTATTATGAACCATACCGACTTCATGCAACCATTTGCCGTACAGCATAGGTATCCAGAACAGGTTCAGGAAAAATGCCCGCCCTGATGAAGCTATCACCCAGACAGGCCAGATTAAAACAACAGCCGTTGCAATCAAAAACGGTAGGGCGGTCTTAAATCTTTCTTTTATTGACTCAGCCGGCTGGCTCACCAAAGCAGCGAAAAACAGCAACTGCACCAGAGCTGTCGTTACCCGCATACACGCCGCCAAAGTGAGCAGCCCCCCAATGACCGCAATTCGCCAACATCTTGATTTCTGCTCAAAGTCCGTAGATATGAATAGCCAGAAAGAAAGCACCACACACAAGATTACAATATCGTGATTCCACGCATAGCCGTTGGCATAATCGACGAGCGGATTAAATACATAAAGAACAGCCGCCGCAATACCCAGAAGCATTCCGCAAATTTTAAACTGCCCGAAGATGCGCCGATATATGCCGACAATACAAAGCATCACAAGAACATCACAGACCACGGAAACCATCCTGCCCACGAGTAAGTAATGATTCGTATTCAGTATCCTGAACAGTGCCGCGTATAGTAATGGGTGGTAGGGAAGTTGCGCCACGTAGGTAAAATCCCTGTAAATCATTTTACCCTGGCTCAGCAGCACACCGCCGGTACAGTACATTTGTTCATCCCGGCCGAGAGGCTTGGTCATACTATTTGCAAAGATTGCAAGTGAAAGTACCACCAGCATTATAATAACAACAGTATTAATAATTTTCGGTGACATTTAACCTGATTCCCTGATAACCTGATTCCCTGACACTCTGTTTCCCTGCGGCAGCTTACCATTCAGTTAGCTCTCCGAGCAGCTCCTCGACCAAATCCTTCATCGTTACGATGCCGATGGGCCTTTCTTGCCCCCCGCGACCGGTTCTCGTAACCAAAACGATTTTTTGATTTTCTCTCTGCATAATATTTATCGCCTCGATTACGGCCGTATTGTCGCCAAGCTTCCGGATGGGCTTTATAAAATTACGCAGCTCAGTGAACTGCTCTGCCGAGCTTAAAGCCTCGTAAATATTTATAAAGCCCACGATATTTGCCGTCTGCCTCTCTGCGACAGGCAGACGGGTAAACGCACACCTCTTTAATATACCCAACAGGACCGAATTATCAGAATTCGCATCGACTATCTCAATCTTGTTAATAGGCGTCATCACGGCTCCTATAGCAGTGTTTGAGATATTAACTAAACGGTTTATCAGACCGGTCTGTACCGGGCTTAAGATTCCTTCTTCACGTGTCTCGGCCATCATTGCTGTAATATGATGTTTTTGTACAACGCCTGTCACCGTCTTGGATGGGCCGGGCGAACCTGCTAATCGGACAAAAATACCTGACGTGAGTTTAAGCAGCGGCACCGCTCCACACCAGCTAAAAAGCTTGTGGGATACGAATAGCACAGGTGCAAACAAGGGCATTAGATAATCGGCTCGATAGAAGAAAACATTCTTCGGTATCAACTCGCCAAATACGAATAGTATCGGAGCCGCTATAAGCGTCGCAAATAGCTCGGCTGCGTGTGCAGCTTTGACCTCGCTCAGTAATAGCCACGTTACAATACTTGTGACGACGTAGTGTGTAAGGTTGTTGCCAATCAGTATCGAAAGAAGCAGGGCCGACCTGTCACGCAAACACTTACCGAGGATGACAAACGATAACAGCTTTCGTTCAATGCCCAGCCGTAAGCGCAGCCGGCTCAGTTGGTACATACCTGTTTCAGCCCCGGCGAAAAAACCGGAAAGAACAACGGCAAAGACAGCTATCAAGATTAAGACTGCGCTATTGACCATTGGTCCCGGGCGCCTCAAACGTTAATATTACCGTTTTGATTCGGTGCTTTTGCACACGTTCGACAGTAAATTTTAGATTATGCAAATATGCAGCATCGCCGCTTTTCGGTATCTTGCCCAGAAGGACAGTTACCAAACCGCCGATTGTGGTAACCTTCGCTTCCTCAGGGTCGATACCAAATGCCTCAGCCCAGTCGTGAATAGAAATATCACCTGCCAGCCGATATTCAAAAGGTCCTATCGATTCGACAGGTTCAATACCCTCCGCAGTCTCAATCGGCCCAAGCAGCTCTTCGGCTATATCCTCCAGACGCACCGAGCCTGCAATTCCGCCGTATTCATCAACGACTATGGCCGTGTCCGTACCCTTCTCGCGGAAAAATTCCAGCAGAGATTCGACCGTCTTTTGTTCCGGAACAAAATCTACTCGCTGAATAATCTTGTCCAGCGGCAAGTCTCCCTCAAGCAACAGTTGCCGCAGGTATACCAGGCCGATTACATTATCTATTGTCCGAGCGTAAACAGGCAGCTTTGTCAGATGGTTTTTCAGCATCTTTTCACGCGCCGATTCAGCAGAGTCAGTAATCCTGCAGGCAATCATATCTACCCGCGGCTGCATAACGTGGCGGACTTTGAGAAAACCAAGCTCGATAATCTCAGCCAAAAGTTTATTTTCATCAGCAGTGATTAGTCCGCGTTTTCGCACTTGTTCAATTAACGATTTGAATTCGCCTGTACTTATTGGCTTAGGCGGTTTTAACGGCCCCAAAAGAAGCCGTAGAGTCGGCTCTACTATAAAGGCTCTGAACACAAACTGTAGAGGTGAAAAAACTTGAAGGCATAAAACCAGCGGCAGGGCGGCTGCAACACTGATGGATTTTGAATTCGCGTATGCCAGCGATTTGGGCAGTATTTCACCGAAGAGCATCAGCACGGCAAAGCTGATGAAGGCGGTAACCGCCGCGGCACCTGCGCCAATTTGCCGACCGGCTCTAACCGTGAGGACGCTGGCGATAGCATAGAACAGAACGTTGACCGTCATATTGCCGAACAGCAGACAGCTGAGTAATTGCCTGGGTTTGTTCAGTAGCCTTGCGGCCAGCTTTTGAAGTTTGTGTTGGGATTGCGAAAGAAGGCTCACTTGTCTGCGTGACAGATTGAAAAAGGAGGTTTCCGCTCCTGAAAAAAAAGCTGAACAGGCAAGAAGCACCATCATGACAACGATATGACCAATATTTTGGTATACTTGACCCACTGTTAGCTACTACCTTACTGTGGTTTAGGTAGCGTTATTGTAAACGTGCTTCCCTTGTCTGGTTGGGATTCAACTGATATGCAGCCTCCGTGAGCGTCTATCATTTTTTTACAAAAGGCAAGACCAAGTCCGGAGCCTGAACACCGGGATGCCGAGATCCTGTCTGTTTTCGTCGTAAAAAAAGACTCAAAGACATTCCTTAAATCATCTGATTCAATTCCACAGCCGGTATCCGTGACTTCTATCTGAACTGCATCGCTATTCTCTGTAGCCTTGATGTTTAGAATACCGCCGCGTGGCAACATCGCTTCACGGGCGTTAAGAATCAAATTCATTAAAACCTGTTGAATTTGGACAGGCACAACCCAAACTGTCAAATCTTCAGGAATCCGGATGTTCACAGTTATCCCGTCCTTCGCAAAATCCCGGCAAAGACACGTAAAAATCTCTTCGACCAAAGCAATCAGTCGAGCATTTTTCTTTTCTTGCATCTTACCATCTGCCATAGCCAGCATACTTTCCATAATCTTCGTAGCTCGCTCACAGCTTTGGGCCGTTTTGACAAGTGCCTTTTCCACTAAGGCCTTATCGTCAGGGCTCTTCATGGCAAGAGTCGCGTAATTACCCACAGGCGTGAGTAAATTATTCATTTCGTGGGCTATCATATGGGTAATAGTCCCAATATTGGCAAGCGCCTGCAGTTGGGCAATCTGGGATTGTAACGCCTCGGTTTCCTGCTGCTGATTGGCCAGACGTTTGTGCAAAGAAACGCGTTTCTCGATAATGCTTGTCAACGGTCAACTCCTGCTATAAAATTATCTACGGACAGGATTAGCAGGCTTTTTCTTTGTTTTGCTTTTGTTTCATCCTGTAAATCCTGTCTACAATACCGGAAACTATTGGCTTACAAGTATCTATATCGACTTTTGACGAGCTTTTTCTTGAACAATGAAAATGATAGATAAAATCCTCAAATTGAATATCCGGCTGTTAATCTCATATGTCATCACAGTTGTGTGCACTTATTACATAGGTTTCGGGGCTGCCAGGTTAATCATAGGAGATATATTGAAGCTCATTACTATCGTGGGTACGTTTATAATTTCGTTTGCCCTGTCCTTGCGGATTACTCAACGTATATTGCCGATGAAGAAAAAATCATTAATCAAAAATCGATTGCTTTCCTTTCTATGTACAGCAATTCTTTCACTGTTTGTTGTTATTGCTCTGGCCCACATGTTAATATGGGCGATAAGTACAGATGTCATTTCAGCCGATGGAATTCCTGATTACCATGAATTTCTTAAAAGTCCGGGCATCTCATCTGTGAAATATTATGTTGGAGGAATCATAGACAGTTGGGAACTGTTCAAGTTTGAAGCAGACTCTAATGTCGTAAAAGACATTGCGACAAAGCTGCATTTTATTCAAATCGACACGACAAACAGTAGTACCAACGATTTGAAAAGGCACTTCAATGGCTTTGGCCTCGCTAAGAAGTCGCAATATTGGTGGTCTCCGAAATGGAATGACAAGTTCGAGTATTACAAATTTGTTAATCCATCTCAAACTCCTATCAATAAGGATATGATGTACGATCCTAAATCAAACACTGTTTATCTTGAGTCGTGGCATTACTAAGAATAGATACAATGAGCAAGAAAATGAGGCACCATATAGGCATAAGGGAAATGTTCGCTATGGTAATTTTGTTTGGTACTTTGTTTTTTGCAAGCTGTAAGACCATTGAAAGTGAAAGTTTATACACAAAAAATCCACTAACTAAATTGCCTGAAGGCAAAGGCGAAGAAACCGAAAAGTGGACTGTATGGATTGCGGTACGAATGGTGATAAACAGTAAATTAGAGCAGTTGTAGGAGAAATACAGAACGGTATTGGTCTCAGCGGTTGTATATCCGGACAGAGTAAAAGATATCGCATTCTCAAAACGTAAGGTTTTTTGATTCCGGTTCAGTTTAGAAATGAACGAGCAGAGAATTTTGGAAGAACTGTTATCGCTGTTGGAGCAAAACAGCGTTACAATCCGCGCTGAAGCCCTTGGCGGAAGCGGCGGGGGGCTGTGCACTGTGAAAGGCCAATCGATTTTCTTTGTGGATACCCAGGCTCAGTCGGCTGATGTGGCGGCCATTTGTGCTGAGGCTGTCTCGAAAGTGGCTGATATTGAGAAGCTCTATATCAAGCCGGAAGTCCGACAATTTATCGAAAATCACACCAGCAGCAAAAAGGAGTAGTGCAAAATGGCAGCAAAAAAGGCGGCTTTACGGATATGGAAATTGATTTTGTTGCAGCCCAAACAAAAAAAGAATATCATTCAAAAGATAGATAAACAAACTATACGCTACACACTATTCGCTAACTTTAGGATAGGAGCAGTTATCTTATGAGCCATAAAAAAACCGAAAAAGACCGGGTAAAAACGCCTACGGTCCTCGTCGTCGATGACAATCAGGAAAACCTCGAACTCTTGCAGGCGTATCTTGAGGACCTGGACTGCCGGACGGTCCCTGCACGCGATGGGCTGCAGGCACTGGAGATTATAGCCGACAGCGCACCTGATTTGGTTTTGCTGGACGTGATGATGCCCAAAATGAGCGGCTTTGAGGTTTGTAAAAGAATAAAAAACGACCCAAAAACCAGTGACATTCCCATCATAATGGTGACCGCACTTAATGAATTCGGCGACATCGAACACGGTATTGATTCGGGCACAGACGATTTTATCAGTAAACCCGTCAACAAGCTGGAGCTTCTGACACGGGTTAAAACTATGCTGAAATTAAAACACTTAAGCGACAGGCTCGAACGAACATTGGCATATCTAAGTGAGATAGAAAAACAGGCACAAATATCAAAGTCAGATTAAGAGTATTATTATGAGCGAAAATAAAAAACTTAAAGGGCCCTGGATACAGCAGGCTTTCATTATATTATTGAGCGTCGTTCTCGGAGTCCTGCTATACTGGATGCTTGGTTTCATCACAAAAGATATAGGGTCTTTGCGAGGGCCGGACTTCTCTATAGTGCAGGCAAAATATGTCAACGCACAGCTTCGCGAAAACCAGAAATCATTGCAAGAAAAACTGGCCACTCTAAACAAGCAAATAGGTAATAAACGCGGTAGACAAAACATTCTGGAGAAGGGCACAAGAAGTCTGCAAACTACCATAAATCAACTACTGTCTATCCAAAAGCTAAACATAGAAAGAAATCTTACGCTCCCCGAGCAACAGCAGAAGGTCCTCGTTGACAGTCAAACGATGTTTCTGGATAACCAAAAAGAGTTCCAGGTACTGAACAAAGAAATTGGCGAGCTGACCAAACAGCAAGACCAACTGAAAGAAGAATTAGATGCTGTCTCTGAACAAATCCAGAGCCAGCTGAATGTTGCACGAGCCGAATACAACAAACTAATGACTAAACACCGATGGAAGCTTGCAGCCTTGAAACTGGCGGTTATGATACCCATATTCCTGATTACAGCCTGGTTTTTCACAAAGAAGCGTACGGGCACATACTGGCCGGTAGTCTATGCCGCCTTCATCGCCGTTTTTGTGAGAATCTCGCTCGTCGTGCACGAATACTTCCCCAGAAAGTATTTCAAGTACATAGCACTGGCGGTAATAATAGCCATTGTTCTAAGGCTGTTGGTCTATTTGATAAAAATGATTGTCTCTCCGAAAAAGGATTGGATACTAAAGCAATACCAGGAAGCCTACGACAAAAACGTCTGCCCAATCTGCGGCAAGCCCGTTCGCATCGGACCGTTGCGTTACGCGGCAGGGCGCAAACGCAAAGGTTTGCTCTTGTTAGCAGGGCAGGGGGGCGAAGCCCTTAAGCAGCAGATTTATACCTGCCCATCCTGCGGCACACAGCTTTACGACAAGTGCGATAAATGCAGTGACATTCGCCACTCGCTGCTGCCTTTCTGCGAACATTGCGGAAGCGAAAAACCAGACAGCCCATAATAATATGTTCCATCTATTTATTTGGCGGCACTGATATTTATTGGCACCTGCACCAGGATATGGGTACAACACCAGACCCAGAAACTGCAAAAGTCAGAAGAACAACAAAGAACTTCTTCGAGCTGATTTTGCCTTCGGTAGGGCGGTAGAAAAGTCCGGAAACCTCTCTTTAGAATCCCAACAATCCATACATCACGCACAATCGCCACATAAACCGGTAAAAATAATAACGCAGCTAACCAATTATCAAAACAAGAATTAATACGCACGTTTATGTTGTCGATATCTTTACTGCAAAGAAGAGAAAACAGGAATTCGTATCTCATGAATCTTATCTTATCGAGCGAGGCACGAGATACCAGAGACGAGCAGCGAGCCTATGAGTACATTACTGGAAATTCTCGGCAGGGCAATAACGGTTGATACCGCCGATCTGATACGATACTGGTTGGATGCGGTCAAGCTTCCAAAAGACAATAGTGAATCTGCGCAATATAAGCAGCTAAATAAAATCATTGAGCTTCTGGGCGACAGGAAATTGGATGCCGCCCAAGAGCAGATAAAGCTGTATCTTTTCGAAAATCCATCCTGCACGCGTGGACGCCTGGCAGCGGCTGCAGTGTTTCTGCAAAAGAACCAAATCCAAAATGCCATCGAAGAGCTAAACTCGGTCTATCTGCGCCAGCCGAACAATACCATGGCCCTTTATGCCCTTGGCCATTGTTATGAACGGCTGGGCAAAGAATCTCAAGCCATCGAATTTTATCAGGACTGTCTGAAGTTCAAAAGCTATTTACAGCTTCCAGCCCAAAGACTGGCTGCTATTTACTTTAAGAACGGCCAATTCGAAAAAACCATACAGCAATACGAGCTGTTGAAAAATGAATATCCTGACGACATATCGACACTCGTCACGCTTGGCCATTTATATATTGCCGGCCTCGAATACACAAAAGCCATTGAAACATTTAACACTGCAATCTTATTACATCCGGGTAATTTTTATACGGATGACGATGATATAGACCAGCTCATCGCTGACGGACAATTGTACGACGCACTTGAGCGTATTCAGGATTTATTGCAAAATCAGCCGGACCGGCCCGATTTGTTCGCAAAGTGTGCTGATGTTCTTAGTATGTTAGGCTCTACCGCTGAGGCTGTTTCACAATATGAAGAGGCGATTCGTCTTTGCCCCGATTTTCTCGAGGCAACTATAAAACTCGGGACACAATATTTACAGCTAAACGCCGAACAGTCCGCCGCAAAACAATTCAACAGGGCGGTGGAAATAAATGACAAAATAGTTGATGCCTATATCGGACTGGCAACCGCAAGCAAATTGGCCGGTGACACATCATATGCCTTAGCTACATTATCGCTGGCAGCCGCAATACAGCCAAACAGCTCGTTCCTTTTTGCTGAGACTGCTACATTACAATTCAAGGCACGCTTTGGGCAGAGCTTCCCATATCCTGATGGTCACGATGCCGCCAGTCTAATCGAAGCTGTGATTTGTGCACATAAAAAACAAATCACACGTCAGCCGCAAAACCCGGACCTGCATTACAGATTGGGCGTCCTAATGATGAGCGTCGCACGCGTATGCGAGGCTATTAAGTCATTTAAAACTGCTTTGAAGATAAACCCAACTTACCACCGTGCAAGCAGCAAACTCGCTGTCTGTCTATTTGAAACGGACCAGAAAAATATTGCCCTGGAGCACCTCAATGCTCCTGACTATCTTGATAAGGACACCCTGCAATTGCATTATAAAATAGCCATGCTTTATTGTGACAGGCTAAAGTTTGCATCTTCTCTTATTAATCTTGACCGTTTACTCGAGGAAAATTTCACCCGTGCCGATGCAACAGTTAACATCTCGATAGTACTTCAAAACTTAGGCTTGTTAGACAGAGTCACTGCGACCTGGGACAATCTTTCAGACACCACCAGCCAAGCGATAGGTCCCAATCGTCCGTTTTCACCGGGCCAGCCTTTCTAAAGATTACCTAAATCGGTAATTGTTATCAGCCGTGTAAAAACAACACAAAATCTAATATAACACACATACAGGCCATTTCGCTAAAAACCTGAATGAAACATAACATATCTTATGGGACGTTGGAAATTGGGTTGATTTCAAAGGTTGGGTTCAAAAGGCTAAAATAAGTGATCGCTAAAATCGACGGCTGCTCCCCCATATAAGATAATATCAGCAGCCTACTCTGCCAGAACGGCTGCCATTTCCACACGAAATTCGACAAGTTCCTGCTCCTGGTGTTTGCTAAAGGCTCCCTGACGCTGTGCATAGGTATCAATCCATGTAACTAAACGGTCGAAACTGTCGGCATCCAAACGCACACCTTCGTGGCCTTTTTCCTCCGTCAGCATAGAAAGCAGTTTACTCTGTTTAGCCGGGCAGTATCCAACGATGGATGCGTCCCGTTCAAAAACAAGGTTTTTCAAATCATTGTCTGCGAATAAAAGCAGGTTTTCATAGGATTTGGGTTGCGTCAGCACGAAATTGCGGGCTTTTTCATTATCACTACCCTCTCTATGACAGCTTACACACAATTTATCCAACACTGGCTGCACTAACTTATCGAAACGAAGAGGCCAGGAACCTGGCGGACCTGGCGCAATACGGGATGCTGTCCGTAGCGCAGCTATCGGCTGGCTGCTTACTCCTGGTGCTAAATCACGGGATTCGTGACAACCGATACAGGAAAGAGTTTGGTTCGGCTGAACATAAGTAAGACTGCGCATTGTTTGAATAGCAAATCCTTTGTCATCAAGCGCCTGGAAGAAAACCGAAATTCCTGAAGGCACACGAAAATACGCCGAGCCATCTTCTTCAACAGGGACCGTTCCCAAAACGAACTTTCCGGGGTCCTCGCTTGAAACGCCCAAATTAGGAGAATTCATAAGCGGCTGCGTTTTAGGCGGAACTCCAACAATTCGAAGCTCTTTTACCGACCCTCGTTCGACTCCTTGTAATCCCTGGTAAACATTCTGGACAAGGAAACGCCCCTCCTGCGGGCCATCCCAGTCGACGTTGCAGGAGCGGATGGGAGCTTTTTCCCGGCTTCGAACTGCAATCGAGTACATGCTCGATATATTGGGATCACGATACAACAAGTTAAGATTACCAAATGCGTCATAGAGGTACAGTCCCATTGCGTTACAGGGGTTGGCCGGGTCATCAATCCGCATCAGGTGGTGCGCCGGAAGCTTCCGGTCACTCCAGCCCACTAAAAAGTGTTGTTCCGAAAGCGGATAAGGTGCCGCGTAATAGCAGTTTGGCCAACCTTCCGCTTCTGGAAAACAAACCTCCGGCGTAAGACGTGTCAATGGCCGCTCGAACTCTGTACCGAGTCTGCGGTCCAGCAGCGCCAGCGATCCGCCCGTGATAGAGTGATGCGCCGTGGCCGTAAAAACTAGCTTACGTGAATTGGGTATCGGCTGTGCCTCGAAGATACACTGCGGCTTCTTCGTAAAGTTCCCGTACACAAGTTGTGAATTTGTCCCGTCCGGATTAGTCGACCAAAGACTCATAAAATGGCCGTTGAACCGGTCGATGTAGTCCCACCGGGCATACAGAATCCGGCCGTCGTGGGCCACCGATGGCGTCCATTCGAAGTTCTCGAAAGCAGAGATAGCACGAAGATTCTTCCCGCTCGCGTCCATAGCGTGTAGCGTGAATACGGCTACAGGTCGATGACTGTCACCACCACAGCGAACATAGCTGTCGGGACACGTTGAACGACGCGTAGCTGCTGCACTGGCTTTGCCCGCCTGCAGCCAGGTCCCTTTTCGCGTCGAAAGGAACACAATCTCGCCGCTGGGCAGGTACCGCGCATCGAAGTCGTCATAGTAGCCACCGGTCAGTTGCTGAACGACGCTGCCGTCAACATTCATCTCGAAAAGATGGTAGAACGAATCCTCGGGAAGTTTCTCTTTATCCACCTTATTCCGGATGCCGGCCACGTGAGGATAATACTTACACCACGCAAACAGAATCTTTTTGCCATCGTATGAAAGGGCCGGACGGAGAAAATTACCTGCCGGCCAGTCCCTGGTCAGACATTGCAGCCGTGGCGTATCGCTTTTGAAGTCCTTTAGAAGATAGATGCCTCCGCCCGGACGCGACCACCAGCCATAGTACTGGTCACAAATATGTGGAAACATCCCGGGCGCTCTTTTAGCAAACAAAATAGTGTCGAAATCCAATAGGGGGTTGGACAGTGCCATCTTGCGTACCGCCCAAAGTGCCTGGAAATAAAGCTCCCGCTGGACCTTCTCCGGTGCATCTTCGGTAAGCTCCTTCAAACGCTCCGCCACTCGGCGCAGTGTCTTTACCTGCATATCAACCTTGGTCCCAAGATGCCGCAGGTCTTCTGCCAATTTCAGTCCACGTTGAATAACTTGATTAGTCTCATAACTCCCCTTTTGAACATTTTGAATATGTTGTACCGACCACTGGCTCGTACTGCTCTGCGAAGCCGGCTTGCCTAATGCTATATTTTCTTTACTGCCCTGGCTATAGATCTCAACCTCATCAAGATGAAAATAGCTTTTACCCGGCAGTTGAAGTCGAATATAGCGTGCCTCTGTGTCACTCAGTTCTATTACCAGCGGTTTTTTGTCCGTGTACCCATAGAACGTCGTTCCGTTGTGTTGGTACACTTGCCTGAAGTTCTTGGCTTCGTCTGATATCAAAACCATCAGACGCGAGTTCCGCTCAGCAAGGTCACAGCGATTGTAGAGGATGATTCGACCTAACGCCGTAGCTTTCCCAAGGTCTATCTGCCACCAGGGCTTCTCTTCATTTTCGGTATGAAATCCCCACTTGCCGTTTTTTATACCATCGCACCCCCCTGCCGCGTCTTGCTGAGATGTGACCTTCTTGCCGCTGGTGTCCGGCTCTGTAGTACGGACCTCACGCTGGCGCAGCCAATCCGCCTCGATTTGCTCACGGGTAATCGTCGTTGCCGCACTTCCTGATTTCGATACATCCGCCGCAGCAGCCGCGATTGCAGCAGCGTATACAAGAACTATTAACGCCATGTTGCAGCACAGTTTCATGTTACTTTATGCCCTGCCTCATTCACCAAATCAGAAATGACTAAGCGCTGCCCTGGTTAGCAAGTTAAGTGCTTGTGCAACTACTATAGTCCTATAACGCTCCCTGATGGACCTCGCAGCGCTATGGGCCTGCCTAAGATTTCATAATGCAGAATAGCTCTTTTTAGCTCATCGGGATCGGAATAATCTAACAGGATTTCGGCCAAATGCTTTGCCTGAGGTATTTCTGACGGAACATCAATGCGCTTATCTTTCAGCTTTTGGACGGTTTTGCTGGTAAAATCCGGAAGTTCTTGGAACTTGGTCCGAACTTGCGCAGTAGGCCGCGTCAATTTTGCTTCTTCCACCGGTTCCAAAGCAGGAATCCGGGTAGCAGGTTCGGTTTTAGCGGCGACCTTCTGTGCAGCGGGCTGAGGACGCGCGAGCTTTCGTTGTGCCTGTTGTTCTTGTAATTGGCGTTGTTTTTGCAGCTCGGTCTCAATAGCACGTCGAATTTGTTGAAAAGGTCCTTTCGGCAAGGCCTTGGTGACCTCAGGCGGTTTAGCTCCCGGCTTACCACTCAACTGCTCTTCCCCTTCTTTCTCTTCTTCAGTCTTTTTTGCTTTTAATTTGACGATAGCGCTAATTGCCCAGAAAATCGCCAGGAACACAACAAACAGTATGTTCCCCCACCCTTTAGGGCTTCTTCTGCGGGAAGCTAAGATTATTTGTTCTAAAATCTCATTCATATTTTGTATTTCACCACAAAATCCATCAAGCATCGAGCATCGAGACTACTCTTTTTTCTTGGGTTTTGCGATGGAATCGCGCATTTCGGTATCAGCCATGATGTTCTTCATTCGATAGTAATCCATAACGCCGATATTGCCCTTCCTGAACGCATCGGCCATAGCTAACGGCACTTTTGATTCGTTTTCGACAACGAGTGCTCGCATTTCCTGCTCGCGAGCGACTGCCATTGCCCGGCGTTTTTCCGCCTCTGCCTTTGCTCTTCGCATATCGGCTTCGGCCTGGGCCGCTTGAAGTTGCGCCCCAACGTTCTCGCCTACATCGACGTCGGCAATATCAATTGAAAGAATCTCAAAGGCCGTGCCCGCATCAAGGCCTTTATTTAAAACCGACTTGGAAATATCGTCCGGGTTTTCCAGAACGCTTTTGTAGGTTATCGCACTTCCGATAGTTGTAACAATTCCTTCGCCGACGCGGGCGATAATCGTTTCTTCAGTTGCACCTCCAATCAGCCTTTCAATATTGGCACGCACGGTCACTCGTGCCTTTGCTCTCAACTGGATGCCGTCCTGGGCAACAGCATCAACGGTGCTTCTGCCCTTTGTTGGGTCGGGGCAATCGATGACCTTCGGATTCACGCTCGTTTGAACCGCTTCAAGAATATCCCGGCCAGCCAGGTCGATCGCAGTAGCTGTTTTCAAGTTCAAATCGATATTTGCCCTGTTCGCTGCTATCAGGGCACGTACAACGTTTGGAACATTGCCGCGGGCCAGATAATGGCTTTCCAGGTCCCGCGTTGTTAGTGACAGACCCGCCTGCACCGCCGTTATCTTGCTTATCACTATCGTCCGCGTATCGACCTTTCGCAGCCACATCCCGATAAGCTCAGAGAATTTTACATCAGCTCGGGACAGTTTCGCCTGCAGCCACAACCTGAAAAACTTCAACGCCAGCAGGAGGAACACCAATACCGCTAAGATAAGTACGACCAAAAGTGCCACCCCGACAGCTTTTATGGGATCGCCGCCTGCCCCTAAGATTTTACTTGTTAAGCTATACATATTTTTGTCCTTTCATTAACTTTCTTCTACTTCTATTTCACGCACGGTTAGCTGGGTGCTTTCTACATTGATAACCTTCACTTCTTTATCCTTATCAACATAACCGCCTTCGGCTACACATTCAAGTCTTTGTCCTGAAAAATCGCACATTCCCACCGGCCGCAGCGGCGTCATAACCAGACCCACGGCTCCAAGAAGCTCTTTTAGCTCCTCTGTATCCGGTATCGCATCGCCTTTCTGGCGCTCGGGCGGTGTGAGTGTAACGCTTTTGCCAAATCTCGTTTTTGGGAATATTCTGTAAGCGAAAACCAGGGTAGATGGTATCATTATTATGGCAATAACTACCCCTATCCAGCCCGCCGTACTGCTGTGGCGAAAGAATATCGCTGCGCCGCCAATCACACACGCAAGTGCAAAGAGGCTTATTATCCCGCCGCTCGGCACAAATACTTCCGCGATTATCAACGCTGCACATGCAAAATACAAAAAAACAGCAAAAACAAGCCACCAAATCATCTATCTTCCTTTCTACTTTTACTTAATCAAACTCGTTCTTTAGTCAGATTATAATAGTAAGTGCAGTTTTGACAACAAAATAAGAGCATTTGTCATTCCTGCGAAATTTATCCCTTACGGGAGCAGGAATCTAACTCTTTAATAAACAGTGTTAGTCTGTGTCCGATTATTCCATGTTAGTCTATGTTGAAAGTCACTGTTAGTCTGTGTCTCTTTCTACTGCTTTAACTACAACCCTGTTGCCGTGAATTTCGATTATCTCAACCTTCGTGCCTGGGTCAAGGAATTCCCCTTCCGCAACCACATCGACTATCGCATCTCCAAATTTTGCTTTTCCCGCCGGCCGCAGTCGCGAAACCACTTCCCCGAGTTCGCCTACGTTCACGCTTATAGTTTTACTTTCGGGCAGAGTGGTTATATTAACTTCCATTTCAGTGCCCTGCTTTGCAGCGGTCGGCACTAATATGAGCCCGCTGAGGAGCTGCATTTTAGGCAGATATTTTGCCAGCAGCCCCGCTAAAACAGCAAATCCTACAAAGCCGCCCGCCAAACTCACAACTCCCCATCCGAAATCATTCCAGGCAATTGCATCTTGGGGCCATGGTTTGTACCATTCACCCGGCGGATTTTTGACTAACATACCGAATAAGCCGAATAACATGCACACTATACCCAAAAAGCCCCAGATGCCGAACCCGGGTATAACGAAGATTTCCACCATCAGCAACAGTACACCCACGAGGAATATCGCCACTTCCACCCAGTTTGCCAGCCCATGGAAGTATTTACTGCCGATTATAATTGCAAAGCATATAACCGCTGCCAGCCCCGGCAGTCCGACACCCGGCGTGTTAAATTCAATATAAACTCCAAGCATGGCCAGCATAACAAGTACAGCCATCACGGCCGGAGAATTCAACCATCGAACCATCTCTTCAGACCAGAGGGTCTTAAGCACTATCGGTTCACCGGCAAAAGTTACACCGTCACGCTCAGCCAGAAATGCAAGCGCCTCTGCCCGGTCTTTCACTACCGCCCTTGCTATCCCGTATTCAAGAGCATCAGCAGCGATTAGCGTTAGCAGCTGGTCATCTCTGACAGCCAGTTCTTTGTTGCCGAGGTCATAGATATTCGGGTCTTTAGGCAACTGGTCGCTCTCAAAGAATTCGTCTTCTCCAGTTTTTATGTTCTTGACCCTGTAAACCTCAAGTTGCATTGTTACCATTGCCCTCAGCAATGCTCGAGGATAATTGTTTGCATTCGCGGCCCGGTCGAAAATCCCACGGATAAAACTTTCGGCCTTCTCCCGCTCGACACCTTCAAGTTTTTGATTGGGCACAAGTGTAATTGGGGCACAGTCACCTATCGTGGCATTCTCGAGCATTATTATGTCTTGGCAATGGACACTTATCATTGCCCCCGCTGACATCGCCTCTGTAGTTATGTAGGCGACTGTATGCGCTTCCTTGCTCGTATCGAGAAAATATTTGGATATATCATCAGCAGCAGAAACCAGCCCCCCGTATGTCTGAATTTCATAGATTAGGTATTCTGCCCCCTTATCGCGGGCGATTTGGGTCCGCCGCTTGATGGACTCAAACAGCCCATAGTCAATCATATCCTTGCAGACAATAACCGCCGCCTTTACACTCGGCGGCTCTGCCACGATACTATTCGCCTCACCTATGCTTGTTACCTGCCCGTACAGGCCGCCAACCAGCAATAGCCACACTAAAACAAACGCAAATCTCTGCAACGACTTTTTCATATACGAAATTCTACCCTAATATCCTCGATTATGCAAAACCTAAAATACAGGTTTTCGGAATAAGATTTTCTATTCCGCTAATTTGCGTAAAATCTCCACGCCCTGCCGTATTTTCTCATCGCTTGTCGCGTAACTTATCCTGAAATACGTATCTTTCTCGCTGAAAACATTGCCCGGTATAATCAGCACGTTATTCTTAATGGCCTTCTCCACGAATTCCGTACCTTTGCCGCCCGGCGCCTTAACAAATGCATAAAACGCACCTCCCGGCTTGACAAGCTCAAACTTATCTTTCAATCCCTCATAAATAAGGTCCCTTTTTATTCCGTATTCATCGACAAAATCGCTAACATCATAATCCAGGGCTGCAATAGCCGCTTTCTGAAACGGCGTCGGCGCACACACAAAAGTATATTGCTGTATCTTGGTCATCTCTTCGACCACATCTTTTAGAGACTCTCCAGCCGCAGCGTAGCCCAGTCTCCACCCCGTCATCGCATAGGGTTTACTAAAACCGCGCAGCAAAAGCACCTTATCATAATAAGTAGCTATACTCGCGCACCTGCCATCGTAGCAAAATTTCTCGTATATCTCGTCGGTCATAACAGGGACATCATTTTCTGCCGCAATCTCGGCAAGTGCCTTTATCCGCTGCTCCGTATACACCACCCCCGTCGGATTGCAGGGCGAATTGATTATAATCAGCTTGGTCTTATCGGTAATGCTGTCCGCTATTTTTTCGACGGGCAGATTAAAGCCCGGATAGCTGTCAACAAAAACGCACTTGCCGCCCAACATATTCACAAGATGTTTGTACATAACAAAGTAAGGGTCGGGCATAATTACTTCGTCACCGGGATTGACAAGCGCCATAAACGCTAATAGCAGCCCCCCGCTCACCCCGCTCGTGACAAGCACAGCCGGCCTCACCCAGCCGAACTCGTTTTCCACCTGCTCGGCGATTTTCTCCCGCAGCAGGCTATCGCCCGCCGTTTGAGAATATTTATTCTGTCCGGCCTTGATTGCCTTGATTGCCTCATCTTTGAGCGCCTCGGGCACATCGAAATCCGGCTGACCTATAGAAAAATCCACCGGGTCTTTCAGCTCCGCCGCCAGCGCAAACACCTTCCGAATCCCGCTCGCGTCAACAAGTTTTGCCCTTTTAGAGATAATATCTTTCATTTGCCCCTATAATACTGAAATCCCCCGGATAATCAATCACCAATAATCTTTAAACATTTGTGCTTGCATTCGACGGGCAAACTTGGTATCTTATTGAACTAAAGATTTAGTGTCCTGGAATCTCGATTAACAATTTCCCTTTACCGCAGGAGGAGCCAAAAATGGCTGTTGGAAAACAACTAATCAAAAATCAAAACCGGTTTCACAATCGCCGCGATTTCCTCAAAAAAGCCGGTCTCGGCACAGCGTCGCTGGCCCTAACGCAGGTGATATCGCATCATACCATGGCCGCCGAAGCCCCCAAGGCCCCCCCTGCCGCTAACTTGTATAATGAAAAGTATCGTCCCCAATTCCACTTCACGCCCCGCAGGAACTGGACAAACGACCCGAACGGCCTGGTCTATTACAAGGGCGAATACCACTTATTCTTTCAACACAACCCCACCGGCATCAATTGGGGCAATATGACCTGGGCACACGCCGTCAGCACCGACCTGATTCACTGGAAACAGCTCTCCAACGCCATTGAACCCGACGAGCTCGGCACAATCTACTCCGGCTCCGCAGTCGTCGATTGGAAAAACACATCCGGCTTTCAGACCGGCGATGAATCCGTCCTCGTAGCTTTCTATACCTCAGCAGGTTCACACGCCCCAAAGAAAGTGCCATTCACCCAGAGCATCGCATACAGCAACGACCGCGGCCGGACTTGGATAAAATACAAAAACAATCCCGTCATCGGCCACATCCGGGCCAGCAACCGCGATCCAAAGGTAATCTGGCACGAACCTACAAAGACCTGGATTATGGCCCTCTTTCTTGACAGGAATGATTTCGTCTTGTTCTCTTCAAAGAACCTAAAGCAGTGGACTCACCTGCAGGATATTAAACTGCCCGGAAGCAGCGAATGTCCCGATTTCTTCCCGCTTGCCGTCGATGACAATCCCGCCAACACCCGCTGGGTCTTCTGGGGGGGAAATGGCAGATACCTGCTCGGAACTTTCGATGGCCGAAAATTCACCCAGCAGGCCGGACCTTTCGAATCCAGGGTCGGAAACTTCTACGCCTCACAGACCTATAGTGACATCCCCGAATCTGATGGCCGAAGAATCCAAATCGCCTGGATGGCAGGCGGAAAATTCCCCGGTATGCCCTTTAATCAGCAGATGTCGATTCCCTGCGAGCTTACTCTGCGCACATTCCCCGAAGGAATTCGTCTCTGCCGCGTCCCTGTAAGGGAAATTGAAAAGCTCCGCGGCGTGCATTGGGAATTGAAAGACACTACTTTGCAGCCGGGCGAAAAGCTCCTCTCCGCAATATCCGCCGAACTCTTTGAAATCCAGTCCGAGATTGAGCTCGGCTCCGTCTCCGAGATTGTCTTCAACCTTCGCGGCAATCCCTTGACCTACAATGTCAAAGACAAAATTCTTAGCTGCAAAGGCAAAAAAGTAAAGGTGACTCCAACTGATGGTGTAATCAAGCTCCACATCCTCGTCGACCGCACCAGCATCGAGGTCTTCCCCAACTATGGCCAGGTTACATTGCACCTCTGTTTCCCGCTCGACCCGGAAAAGACCTTACAGTATCTTTCGGCTGACGGCGGAAAAGCAAATATAAAATCCCTGAAACTATACAAACTAAAATCAATCTGGCGAAAGGTATAACCACACATCCGTCTGTCGTTGGAGCCTTCAGCCCTGAGCGCAGTCGAAGAATCTGGCCACCGAATCCTCATCTCATTTTGCGGATGCGGACCTCCGTCTTTTTTGAATCCTTCAGGAGGTCCACCAGTTTGTTAGGGTCTGTTTGCCCGTAGTGATATGGATATAGTATTTTTGGCTCAAATGTCTTCGCCGCATCGGCTGCCATCTCCGGCGTCATCGTGTACGGCACGTTCATCGGAAGAAACGCGATATCAATCTTCTTCAGCTTCTTCATCTCCGGTATGTTCTCTGTGTCCCCTGCCACGTACACTCTCGTCTTGCCAAAAGTCACGACATAACCATTGCCCCTGCCCTTTGGATGAAAGGGCTCCCCGCTCGAGCGTTTATGCACAATATTGTAGGCCGGCACCGCCTCTATCTTCAGTTTCCCGACGGTCCGCACATCACCGTTCTTCATAACAATACCGCCGGCCACCTTCCCGGCGCATGCTTTGTTCAAGACCACCTTGGTTTGTTCCTGCCGGACGGTTTTTATGGCCTTGGTGTCCAGATGGTCACCATGTTCGTGGGTGACCAAAATAATGTCGGCCTTCGGCAGCTTGGAATAATCAGCCAGTCTGCCATAGGGATCCACGTGAACAACCTTATCCTTATACACAAACATCAAGGTCCCATGCCCGATGAATGTGATTTTCAAGTCACCGGTTTTCGTCTTGACCACATCTTCTTCAAATTTCTTCTCTGCCTTGCCCGATTTGTCTCCCGCCCGGCTACCCTCCACCACGCCTATACCGGTAACTATCATAACGGCCGCCAACATCCATAACGCTGTTCTTAGTTTCATCATCTTTTACCCCTTTCAATCACAATCTCATCCCAACCAATCACCAATCACTAATCTAATCCTTTAATACTCCTTTTCGCACAGAAAAACAATCCTCCCCCGAAAAAAGCAAATAGCACGTCTTGCCGTCCCTGCTCATCCATTTTGTAGGAAAACTGCTCGTCTCGCCCGGCCCAACGTCCCAATCTTCAGTATAATATACAGTCGTCCATGGCCCCCAGGGCTGCGGAGCATCAAACACTCCAAGACCGCCCTTAAAACGCATATCATCATCACCATAAACAGTCTGACACCACAAATACCTTTTCAGACCGGCATTGTAGCTAATCCCGCTGCGATAGCATTTTCCCGGATTGACAAACACCGCCCCCCTATCGGCAATATTCTTTGTCCAGATTGGCTCACCGTTCCCGTCAAGCCCCTTGAAAAATTCATACCCCCCCTGCTCTCTTATTTTATCCTTCGCCACCCGCGCCGTCACCATTCTGTCCGCCGGCTCATACGCACTGCCACTGTCCGGCGAATAGATATATACAAACCCATCACGCGCACCGGCATAGTTCCTGCCGAAGTTCAAAAACGTCGGACAGCCGAAGCTAATCGTAAACTTCCAATCGCACCACCGCCACGTTTTTCCGTGGTCCGTCGACCACGCAATCTGCGAATTGCCAGTGTTTCTAACTAACATATAAAGCACGCCATCTACGAAAAGCATCCCGCTGGCCTTTGCACCCTTGGCCCCCTGCCCTGCTCGCTCACCGCTTTTCGTGCGGATATTGACACCTTCGAAATCAGGAGGCGACCCAATGACTTTTGCAATACCAAGACTCAGCTTCTTTTTTGTTTTTGGCTCAAATCCCCACCCGTCTCCATAAGCCGTATACAGGTTATCATCATCCGCCCACGTAATCGGCCAGTTATCGCTCCCCTTCGCTTTACGAACAATAGTCTTCGCCGAAGCCCATTCAAAATCCTTTATTATCGGACTCGGCGGATATGGTGAAACCGCCCTGCCGTTTTCTTTTTTCACCGACACGGCGATTGGCTCAATGAATGGCTCAATCGATTTGTAGTTGGCATTGCCCACCTTGTTCAGCGACTTCCCTGCCCGCGCCGCAACAATATCGAGACTTGGTATCACCACAATCAGGCTGTCATAGAGTCCCCACGACCAGTAGGCATCTCGCGGCACCTTCGCCATCGTCCCATCCGCATTGTTCCACCAAAGCAGACCATAATGGTCCGAGGCGTTGAAGTAGCTCTCCGGCTTAACCACAGGTAGCCCGTTCAACTCACGTGGCACCGCACGAGCCATATCCACAAACTGCTCGGGTATAATCTGCTTTTCTTTCCACTTACCGCGCCGCAGATACAGATACCCAATCCGCGCCATCGCGTTTACATTGGCACTGATACCTGAGCCAAATTCACGTCGCTTGATCCCGTCAATCTCTTTTGCCCGATACGCATTGCTTCGCCACGTCAAATCGGATGCCTTTATCCCGATTGGCCCGAAGACCCGCTCAAACATCAGCGTATTCAAATCCTGCCCATATACCAGCGTGACACACTCAGCTAACCAGTTCGGGCCCCCGTCGCTGTACGACCATTTTGTCCCTGGCTCAAAAAGCAGCTTCTCGTATCCCCCCGGCTTGTCGAATCCCGCTGTCTGTGTCGCCAGGTGAAAAAGTGTAATCTTCTCCAGCCAGCCGGTCTCGGTATTGGACTGAGGCCGAACACCAATCCTCGGATGATATTTTTTAGCCAGGTCTCCCAGGCCCTTAAACTTGCCGTCTTTCAGGGCAAGACCAACCGCTGTGACACCAATCGCTTTAGTACTTGACTTCAGGTCGTATCTTCGCTTCTGGTCCCCCCACCGCATAACGATTCGCCCGCTCCGAGTGATAAAGCCCGACCCGCCGCCGGTCAGCGCATACTTCCGTGCCCGTCCCAACACACTCGCATCCATCCCCATCTGGTCAGAACTCGCCTGCTTCCAGGCGGGCATCGGCCAGATTTCGTCACTATTCCCCTCCCCTGCCGCCGGCAGACTCACCACCGATGTGATAATCGCTGCTAACAAAAAACAAGCTGCCGCCCTCATGTTTTCTCCTCAAAAAGTATTGCCCCCTGCTTCTCAAGTGGCCAGGCGCGATAAAGCCATACTGCCCTCGTTCATCTTCTGTATGAAAGTGGGCGCGAACCTGTAATAAATCGAAAATACCCGCCGATGGCAATTGCTTGCCTCCCCACTGGCGGTATATAAGATTTATCCGAAACTCTTAATCTTGTTTTTCTTCGGACTCGGTGGCCTCGACTTCGACGCCGGCTTCTGCTTCAAGCCCGGCTTCCTTCTCTTCGGCCGCTTTCTCTTTTCGACCCGCATGACTCTTGCGGTGCGCGACCTTCGGCAGGCCAAGCAGAGAATCTTCCTCAGACCATCGCTCTTCTTCTATAAGTTTTTCGATACGCTCCGCACGTGTCAGAACGTTACGGTGCCTCTTGAGAGCACCTTTGATTTTTAATGAGCGGTCAATAGACATCCAACTCTCCTGACAAACTAATCATCAAACTTCATCCCGTGCGCAGTCTCAAATGATTTTACGCCGAAAGGTTCATAACCCTGTGGTGCCTTATATCGGGCACCCCACTCGATTATTTTCTGTTTTGCTGCGTAACCATCGGTCCCTTCTATTTTCGGGTCCTTTTCATACTTATCCGCACTTACAAGGTAAAACGTTTTACCGATTTTTCTTATTTCCGTTTCTATATTGCCCTCGGAAAAATGATACTGCACCAGTTCCAGGTCTGCCCTTTTATCATAGGTTTGTATCACGATTCGATTGTTGCCCGTGCCTGTTACGGTTTTTCCTACATCGGGCGATATTCTTTCATTCTCATCACTGCCCACCATGCCCTCCCCTACCGTTGTCCACCGGCCGTTTAATACTGTTCCTGCTGAATTAGTTATCCTTTTCCTGTTCAGGTAACCAGTTTCACCAAGCCAAAGAGCAACCAAAAACAGCAGTATAATACCCAAAAACACTGCAATCGCAAGCGGGTACGGCAATGATATCTCGATTCTGCCCGCGTTAAACTGCACAAGCTTCGGCTTTCTTGGCCAGTGTGTCGCCCTTTCTGACGCAGGCATAGCGGATTCTGCTGTGGCTGGCTCTCCACTGTCGGACTTTTCCGGGGGCAATTTCTTTAATGTCTTGCCAAAGCTCGACTTAGACCGGCTTTGGCCGATCACCTCATACAGAGACATTTTCCTGCGATTACGTGCCATAGCCTAATCAGCTTAATTTTGCAAAATATCCAGCCGTTAACTATTTTATCGGCATGAGTCCAAGCAGCAGGCCAATACCAATTAAAAAATTATCGTATTATTTTTACAATATTTCAATCTGTATTTCAATAAGAAAGTCAATATTTATTCAAAAAAGCCGAATTGCCATCGCTCCCAAGGCGTTAAATTCGGCTGTTTATCGAGGTATGGAGTCGACAAAAAATTTACTTGCCCGTATTTTAATTAACCAATGATTTCTTACAGTAGAAAGGATGTGCTATAATGCGAACAAAACATGTTGTTTTACCACTTCTATTTACTGCTATGTTCCTGTTGGTGCAGGGCTGTATGGCGGTTGTATTGGTAGGAGCCGGAGCACAGGCACCGTTATGTACGTTAGGGGCGACCTCGAAGCGGTGCTGTCCAACGATATAGACTCCGTATACCAAGCAGCTCAAAAATCGCTCGAACAGCTTGAGCTAAAAGTCAACAGCAAGGTAAAAGATGCATTGGCCGCCAAGATTGTTGCACGTGATGCTCAGGACAAAAAGGTTACAACAAAGCTTAATTCCACAGCGGAAAACACCACCGAGTTAAACATTCGGGTTGGGGTGTTTGGAAACGAGACCAAATCCAGACTCATTTACGAACAGATACTGAAAAACTTAAACAAGTAGCACCGCTCGGAATCTTCAAACAATCTTTTGATTCTTGTCGTGGGTTTAGTCGTGCCTACAAAGGCAACTTAGCGTCCTTCATATTTAGACCCGCAATTTACTGCGAGGTTGTTTAGCCTGAAAACATCGCATCAACGATTGCAGTGACGAATAAAGTTACACTCACAATCTTGTAACCTGCAGCAGACTATTTTATCCAGTTTTCTGCAAATATGGCAAAGTCCGTCAAATTCACAGTACCGTCGCCGTTAAGGTCTACAGGAATCGACCCTGCTTGACCGACCCAAAGCCATCGGTCGACAATTCTCGCTAAAACTCTCATATCATGTGGAATACTGACGGTAGCGCTGCGAACAGTAACATTGCCGGAGTCGTCAACGGCCTGATAGGTTATGGTGTAAAGCCTGCTGTTATTGGGCCCGCTGCGCTCGGACCTTACATAGATTGAACCGTCATCGCCTATCTCAATATCACCGGTAGTGTGTCCATCGCCTATGGTGTCATCATCTTCGCTCATCACGATGCTGACAAGGGACACCTCCGGTGAGGCATCACATTCATCGCTCACCGTCCAGCTCGGCGTAATCTCGACCATCTTATGACTCGGCGGCCACAGGAAGGTAGGCGCAACGGAAAACTCGAATTCAGGCTGTGTCGTGTCCAAAACCGTTATCAAAACGTCGTTAGGCTCCGAGTCCTCTATCCCGTCATTAACAATCAGCGTTATCACATACTCATCTGGGCATCCACTATCTAACGTGACGGTCGGAGTAGCGCCCTGCGCGGGACTCTCGTGGAAAAGCCCCGTCCACGTATACGTCAGTGGAGTGCCATCGGCATCGCTTGACCTGGTACCGTCTAATGTGACCTGTGTCCCTTGCTCGGTATTGCATAAACACTCAACAGTTTGCTCATCCCCGGCATCGGCGACCGAAGGCGTGTTCTCCGTTGAGAATGACCAGTCATTTCCGTCGACCGCGCCGCAGCAGTTCTTCGCTACCACCTGCCAGTAGTACCTCATACCGCGTCTCAGTGTCTCACCCGGTTCCGGCGTCGGGTCAAATCTCTGTTCAGTCAGGTCACTTCCAATCAGCTCTAATGCGTTCGGCTCTGTGCCGAAGTAAACGTCCCAGGTCGTAGGACACGGCGGCTCGTACTTGAACAAAATCGCCAAACCAGGATGCAGCCCCCGTTCGTTACACTGATAGTTCAAACCGGAACTGAAATCCCTCTGAATACCAACAGTTGCACTCAAACCGGCTTCTGCGCCGGGGTCCAAGTATAGCATCAGGATGTCACCGCTGCCTTCGAACAGCTGCACCTGACAAGTTACCCTGCTATCCGTTCCGAGGTACCTCACGTTCTCCCACTGTACGACGAAGATGCGATTAGGCGCCTCACCGGCAACCGCAAAGTATACATTGTCATCCCCGTATCGATCGGGATAGAGGTCGTCCCAACAAACCGATATGAATCTATCAACTGAAACACCAGCATCACAAGGAATGCAGCAGTTCCAATAGTACATGTTCCTGTCCACGAAGTAAATCGTTCCATTCGATTGAATCGCCACTTGATCGTATTTTCTCCCATAGTAAGAGAACTGGAACGGTAGCGGAATGGGGAATTCGTAATCGTCATCACCGAAATGGAGATTGGTCCCAGCTACTGATTCCGGCGAGACGTCCTCAGCTTCGCTAGGCGGAGGTGCAGGTTCCCATCCTGCCCCTCCTGGTGCTCCTGGTGGTGCCCCGGCAGCGATCTCGATCCAATCGAAAGACGGACCATTAGGCTCATCGCTGTCGATGAATATATAATCACCGGCATCAGGACCACCACTATGCAGTACACTTACAATCTCAGTCCCTGCCATTGTTTCCGGTGCCTCCGTCTCTTTCACACCGTACTCAAGGACGTCTGGTAACAAGCGCTCGGGCCACATCAAATTTGGCCCTTCTGCTTCAAGCAAGAGGTTAAAGTCGACATTAGTGCCGTTCACGTCTTGTTGCTCCCCGCCTTCTCCCTCAACTGCGTTTCCACCCTCATCCTGTGCTGATGCCTCCAGCAGCACCCCCCCGGGAATTGGGTTGTACGTCAGGTTATCCAGCAAAAACTCCTTAAATTCCGGGTCGGGATGAGAAAAGGTAATGACAACATGCGCTATCGGCGTCGTGCTTGTACCACTATTCATCCCCTCCATCCAAACGAATCCCATATCATTGGCATCGGCCGAAACAGTGTCAATCACCCTAAACGAACTGTCAATCAAATACATTGTACTTGCATTCTGTTGGTATCCGTAGGAGGCCAATAGGAATCCGTAGGAGACACCGTAGACAGGAATAGCAAAGTCCAGCGCCAATCTCCCATCGGAATCACCATCGATGCACGGAATTTGGATGTATTCGGTCTCAAACAAACCACCACCGGCGATATACGCGTTGTCACTGGGTTGCCCGTCTACAAAGAATCTGAATCTCACGTCCTCAATCTCCATTCCGTTGACCGTCATGCCAAGAGGTACTTCGTCAAAAGTAATCGTCACAGGTTTCAAACCCCCGAAGTTCCACTCCAGGTCGGTGTCCAACGGAACATTGGTCTTGCCATCACACGGGTCCGGAAAACTCGGCTTTATAATGGACGGACAGAACAACTCGAAGTCCTCGTCACTTACATCGCTGTATGTTCCGTCAGTTATCCGAATCCGGTAATCTGAGTCGGCCGGCAAGCTTGCAGGTATCTCCCAGGCGAACTTGTTGTTGTTGGGTACGTCATCCGCCAGCTGCTCGTAAACGTCTCCTCCTTTGAGAAGATAAATATCAACGACCAGGCCGACGCCGATCGAATACCATCGAATATTGTATTTGGATGACTGTTCCCAGATCTCTCCACCATTAGGAGCAACGACCTTCAAACCGGTTGACGCGGTCAGCGCATTGTACGTATTAAGGCGACATCCGGAGACTGTTTTGCCGTCCAGCGCCGGCACCGGATCGCCCGTCCACACGAGTCTCGTCTTCAATTCCTGCAGCGATATTGTGGCCTCACCAGGAACAGACGCATTCGCCATCACCAGCGCAGCTACACCCGCCACGTGCGGCGCCGCCATCGATGTGCCGCTGCTCCAGGCGTAGTTTTCGGCGTGGTCGTCTATACATTGAATACGGATATTGTCTACTTCCGCCCCGTAGTAATTGTTATCCACACCATCGGTGAGCCAACGGAACCTTATCTTCATCCCTGAGTTGCGATACGAGTCAGGGATATCAATCCGCACCCCGTAGAAAAAGTCCTCGTAGTAGTAGTAGGGGCCGCTTATAGAAAAAACCTCGCGCCAGGTACTACCATCCCAAACATAGGTGGTCAGTTCATCCTCGTAGTAGTCACATTCTAAGCGGAACTCGTAATACAGCGAAAGTCCACGCAATCCTCGTGTATCAATGGGAGACGTTACAATGGAGCCGTAACTGCCGCTACTATAAGGCCATGAGTGATTCCAATCACCTCGGGCAGCTATATTGTCCGGATCATAAGACACCGGCGATACTACTGTTCCCCAGTAGTTTCCCACACCCTCCCGCGACATTTGTGTGCCACCAAAAGTCGGCGTGGCCGCGCCCTGAAAATCCTCAAAGAACACGTTTCTGTATTTCGGATAGGAGCTGAATATGCTCACTCCCGGAGCACCAACGTCCACTGACTCATCACCGTAGTTGGAAAAGCTCGCCAGCAAATCTCTATGGTCGGTTGCTGCGACCGAAATCACATTAGAAACCTCGTAGCTCGCCGGGTAGTATGGCTCTGAGTCAATGTCCCACCCGTAATTACCCGCTGCTGCGACAAACAGCACGCCGTTATCGCGTGCATACGTAATCGCCAATTCCAACGCCTCAGAGTACCCGCCGCCGCCCCAGCTATTGCTCAGAATCTTGGCGCCGTTGTGTACACCGTAAATAACGGCCTCTATAGCATCTCCCGTGTTGCCTCCACCACTCGCATTGAGAAATCGGAGCGCCATCACCTTACATCGCCAGTTGACCCCGGCTACTCCAAGCCCGTTATCACCGACGCCTGCGATTGTCCCGGCACAGTGTGTCCCATGGCCGTAGGCGTCACTGGGGTCACCATCGTCTCCGAAGAAATCATAGCCGTGCACATCGTCGATATATCCATTACCATCGTCGTCGATACCGTTGCCCGGTATCTCTCCGGGATTGACCCACATATTGGCAACCAAATCAGGGTGAAGATAGTCGATACCCGAATCGATAACTCCCACGATTACATCTGATCCCTCCGGTACGCCGGTAGCGATATCCCAGGCCTCTGGCGCATCTATGTCTGCATCTTCTGTCCCTCCCGTCTGCCCGGTGTTGTGCATGCCCCACAATTCCGGGAAGAACGGGTCGTTTGGAATCCGCGCTGCGCGCACACGATAATTGGGTTCAACCACCAGGATACGCCGGTCTCTCGCCCCCCAGTTCTCCGCTATTGCTTCCTCTACCGATTTTCCATCCGGCAGTTTCACCCGCAGCACCTCTTTCCCGCGCGAAAAAACGATGCGCCGCTCGATTTGACCGTCCACCGCGGCTTCAACACCGGACAGGTCCTCCGCTGCCTCCACCTCACCGTTTCTATCCACGTCTGCCGACAGCAGCACAAGGACCTCCCCCGGAACATACTCATCTTTTGGCTCATACATCCTGGCCGTTCTCACATCCGGTTGAACTGCCTGGACAGGTTCGATTAAGCCCTGGGATGTAACTATTGCCAGCGCACAGAACACTGCTGCCGTAAGTGTTACGGCACGCCTGCCGAACAAAAACATCGAATTCCGTCGTTTCCCGTAAGCACTCATTTTTTTCTCCTTTTTCCTTGGGGCAGTCATTCCTGCTACCGGTTCTTATTTTTTCTTTATTCTTCTTGGTATTTACAGTGCGCTTACCGCGCAGAAATTCCGCTTCGAGGCCTGCAAAAACTTAAAAAGAATTGAATATTTACTCCTGATTTCAGTGCCTTGTCCCTTCCCAGGAAAATCCTATAAGACTTCGATTAGAAAAAAACTGGCTTTTCTTTGTGGAAGAAAGCCTGGCAGATGGCGAAAAAAAACTTTTTCACCGCCCTTCTTCAGAACATTAGTTTAACCAAGCCAGAGAAAAATATCAAGGAAATTACACCTTTTTTCGTATTTATCCCTCATTTTTACAAAAACTTTACATAAAAGCCCGCAAAACAACCGGCGAAGTCTTTGGTTTCGTTCTTTCATGCATTTGTCCTTTTTCGAAAAAGACTGCTGGTTGCTCATAATGCTTTGGTATTTTAGCCGTGTTTACAGATATCCACCGGCACGGTTCTCAGATTAGCCCATAGCACATCTAAATACATATGACGTATCGAACCTGAAAATGTTTCAGTAATTTCTTCGATTTTTTTTAGCCTTTAAGATCGTAATTTAATAACCCTGTGAACCTGAAAGAAAACCGACTGTGGATTCCATAATCCGTTTCCGAAAAAGCCGCTGTTCATTCGTGGTTTTGTGACGCTTAAGGTCTTTGAGGTTGGACCGGCAGAAATGACAACCAAGCGTGGTCAGATGAAAATCGACATAATCAAACCATTCCGGCTCTAAAGTTTCCAGCAAAAAGCCACCAAGCGTGCTGCGTTTTGGGCAGCTAAGTCGATGAGTCTCCCAGATTTCTGTTATGAGATGTGCAAAATTTGAAGATGCAAAATTTGTTAAGCCGTTAAGTTTCGTGATCTTTCTGCGTATCTGCTTAAGACAACGATGTTTGAATACTCTGATTGTTGTCTCTTCAAGATTGAATAAATGCGCCACGTTCTTATTGGAAATATTACAGTAAAATAACAGTTCTATCATCTTCAAATCACGAAACTTCTGCGATGACTTGAAAACCTTAAGAAAGTCCCGAAGCGACTGTACCAGCGTTTTTCGCTGAAGTTTGTAATCTTCAACCTGGCTGATATACCAACTGGCCGTGGGATCAGGAGCCGACATCTGCTCAAAAATATTGACCCTGTCATCATCGCGTACACCAATATAGACATCCTGAATCAGGCAGACCAATCTCGACCGTTTGCTGCGGTAGCGATCAAAAATCTTGTTACGCAAAATGATAAACAGGTAAGTTTCAAGGCTGGTTTCTCCGCGGAAATTGCTCAATCCCTTGATGAATGAGACGAATGTGTCTTGAACAATGTCCTCGGCGTCTGCACGCTGGGGAAGCCGGGCCGTCGCAAAGTTCAAAAGCCGGCCTTCGTATTGGCCTATCAACCGCGCCCACGCACCGGCCTTTCCATTGCGTATCTCCCCTAACAGAAGTCTGTCCGTCTCGTTTATTTCGCCCATATCTTTACGACAAAAGGATTCTATTGCGCAGATTACATAATTAAATATCTTCTTTATTCAGTTTGTTTTGCCTCTTTGTGCACAACAGGGCCAAAATAGAGATCAAACCATTTAAGGGTCTCCTCGTTGACATTTTCTCGTGGTAGATGGCCCGAGTCAAAGAGCAGATGCCGTTTATCTTTTTCAGGCGTACCGAGAAAATCAAACATCGGACGCTGGGATTTTTCAACCAATAGAGCACCATCGTACCGGCCGTTAATCATTAATACCGGTATCCTTACATGCGGTGCAAAGTTGATCTGATCAACCTCCGGAAGGGCTGGTTCAAAGTAGAATCCGCCACCGACTAACACACAAACTTTGAGGCGGTCCTCTACTGCCGGAAAAATCGCCGCCAGAGCCGCACCCCAGCTCAAACCGAAAAAACCCACCTTTTCATGGTCAATATCCTCGCGAAGCTCTAAATAATCAATTGACCTGCTCAGGTCTTTAGACCACCATATCACGTGGTCTCTATAGGACAGCGAACGAGTCGGGCGATTCGATTGTAAACCACTGTTTCGTTCATATGTGCCCTTGTAAATGGGGTAAAGCACTGCGCGCCCGCTTCGTATAAGAAAGTCAGGTAGCCCCCCTGAGTGATACTGATGTAAGAAAAGGGCCGAATTCCCGGGAAAATAGATCACCGTTTGATAGGGAGGCGAGGAGTTTCGTGGAAGATAAAGATGCGCAATTACACGCTCCTCACCATAGGCGGCATCAAAGACTATCGTCTCGTGTCTCCAGTTTTTCTCCGAGTCGTCAACTGCTACAACCGCCTCATTCAAAGCATCTTTCTCGTAGGAGTAAAGGGTCTTTTTGTAGAGCAGAAATTCCTCATCAGAGACAGGTGTTTCCTTGCTGTAATCCCGAGTCTCAAAGGCTATGTCCTCGAAGGCCTTTTCCGCAACATCGGTCTCCGAGATATATTTCACACAGCGGAATCCGTTCGTTGTGGATCGGTCAAACGGGTTGAAGGCAGCCGGTATCACGAACTTATACTCCGGCTCGTCCCACGCACCGCCCAAAATGTAACGCTTGTTATCACTGGCTTTATTCCAACACCATTCCCTCAGATTTCCGGCCATGTCGTATGTACCATAACTCCCCATGCCCTGGTAGTCTCCAACCGAAGCGGGGTTTTTTTGACTGAAATTGCTGTGTAGAAGAATTGTGCCCGAATACCTGCCCACAGTTATCCCGGCTCTGCTCCAATGATATATCGTAGGCAATTCTTTGCCTGTAAATTCAGCATAAGCGGCCGCCTCGTACCAGCTGATTCCGCCGACAGGATAATCATCCTGCCCCTCCGGGTAGTTCCCGTTTCTCCAGCCCGATGGTCCTGTGCCGCCGGCCTCGTCGCGAAATTCCTGTATGGCCTCTGACCGCGAAAGAACGACTCCGTCCTTAAGGAATTTATGTTTCCAGTATTTCTCATCGCGATAACCGCCGCTGTCCACAAATTTTTTATATTCCCTGTTTGAGACCTCGTACCGATCGATAAAGTAATCGTCAAGTTCGATCTCGTGATGACTCATACCGTTGAGCCACAGCTTGAAAAAACCACCCGATACACGCACCATTCCCGATGGAATTTCATCTTTCCTGTAAAGCTGAAAGTTGACCACTCTATTCGACGTAGGTCTGCGAACTTCGACTGTGGCATAGCCCGGCTTAGTAAGCTTCCAGCGATAGAGCCCACGAGCAAGTCTGATTTGACCTGTTGGAGACTTACCCAAACGCTGCCACTTGCCACCGGTTGAACTGTATCGTCTTACATATATCCTGGCCCCGGTGGGAGTAGTATCGATTGACATTGTATCCGAGAATTCAGGCCATAAAGCGGCAAGACTTGGGTCGCCTCGGACAAAGCGTTCTGCCTTCCGGGCAAGTTCAAACGCCTCAAAGTACTTGCCTTTGTCCACCAGACTTCTGATTTCCGGAATAACTCGCTCCTGGGCCCAGCGCGATGTAAAGTACTTCCAGGTGGCCATACCTGCTATTGTACTTGCCAAAAAAATCCCGGCTGCCATAGCAACCGGAAGCTTGTGACGGCGAACAAACTTGATAATCTTATCTATGGGGCCCGACCGCTTCGCCCGGATAGTATAGCGGTTGATGTATCGGCGTAAATCTTCGGCAAACTCGCCCGCCGTTTGATAGCGACGGTTGGCTTCTTTTTCAATGGCCTTGCAGCAGATGGTGTCCAAATCCACGGGTATACCATCATCGAGCTGACGTGGCCTGCGCGGCTCCTTGACGAGAATCTGTGTGATGATTTGTTCCTGGTTGTCGCCGGCGAACGGCAGCTTAAGAGTCAATAATTCATACAATGTCACACCCAGAGAGTAAATGTCCGTCCGGTGGTCCGGCTTATTCCCTCCACCTCGAATCTGTTCTGGACTCATGTAGTGTGGCGTGCCTATGAACGAGCCCGTTATGGTTATACTCTGGTCCTCCAGCATGCGTGCTACACCAAAGTCCATAAGACTCAACCGCCCATCCTTCCCCAGCATAAGGTTGGATGGCTTCACGTCTCGATGGATGATGCCCTTGCTGTGAGCATAATCCAGGGCATCAGCAACGTCAGCAATCAGCCGGGCAATGGTGTCAAAGTGCCTCTGCAACGAACCGCCCCGACTCAGGGACAGCGTCGTTTGTGTGTCGCTTTTTACCGCCTCTGGCGACTCAGGTTCCTCGCAAGTGCCCCCCTTTTCCATGGATATGAAGTCCTCTGACGCGGATTTGTTCCCTTTGGCAGCACGAAAGTCATCGATGATTTGGTCAAGGCTCTGACCTTCGATCATCTCCATCGCATAGTAGCATGTGCCGTTTTCCTCTCCCTCGGCGTAAATCGCGACAATATTCGTGTGGTGCAGTTTCGCTGCCGCCTGGGCCTCTCGATGAAAACGCTCAACTGCCGCCTCTTGGTTCAGTGTCAATCCTGGCGGGAGCACCTTCAATGCTACACGGCGGTTCAGAGAAACCTGGACCGCCTGGTAAACAATACCCATTCCCCCCGTACCCAACCGCTTCTCAATGCGAAAGTCCCCGATTTGGACATTAGGTTCCAGGCTGCTGATTATGTGGACTTTGCTGAGCTTGTTCCCTTGACTGGACGCCTCCAAAGTTGACTCAGGAGCACTTTCGAGCCCGGCACGTATTCGAAGCAGGACAGTCGCGCACGAATCACATTCTCTAAAGTGCCGTCGCCACATCGTTGCAGACTCTGCAGAGGCTGAACCATTGACAAAGGTGGAAAACTCCTGGCTTGATAGACAATCGCCCATAACTCAAGGTCTCCGTATGTTACCTTTCTTCAGCTAATGTTAGCTCTGGTATTATAATTACCAAGGCCCATTGCCTGAAATATTCCAACTAAATTTCAGACGCAGGCACTGAGTAAACGTTACAATCATTCTTAAAATATTTTACGACAAAAACCATTGTCGGATGGCTAAATTGCAGGTTTTATGTAACTATATGAAATATATATACTTCATCGGAATAATTGAGGCAAGTCAGACTCTGAATTAGACAGCGGCTTAAAATCTTGTTTCCATGATTTTACTGTTATAGTAACTTCTTTCAAGGGTAGTTTTCTCCTTTATTCCTTTGCATTCTAATTCAGCCTTCTTAACCGGCATTTCCCACCCTGAAAACAAAGGCCTGCAAGCGTTACGCTCACAGCCCTCTCGTTTTAATTAAATGCAAATGTAACGGGGCGATTATTGGTGTCCCTGTTGGCGTTGAATCTCGGCGGTGATCCTGCGTTGGAACATCTCAATTACATCGGTGGCGACGGAGGCGGTGGGCTTGTAACCGTGACAAAGCTCCACGCCATATCGGGCAATATACAGCGCGTAGTCAAGGTTGTTGTAAGCATCGCCCCAGTTCGACCCATCATTTGCACCATTGGCATCCGCATCAACGTAAACAGTCCCTCCCGCAGCAACAGCAGGAACAAACCCTGCCAAAAGTACTGAAATTACCAGGGCCGCTTTTAGATTTGTTCTTCCAACCAGTTTTTACCCTCCTGAAAAAATGTGCCTGTTTTTTCGCATTTGTGCATGATAAAACCTCACTGGCCTCATGCCTATTCAGGGGAAGTGCTCAAAGAACCGCATTTTGGCTGTCCTCTGCCCGGATAGCCGCAAAACTCATAAGAACAACATACCATATTTTCGCCATATTTCAAGCAAAAAAGATTCTTGTTCAGACTCGCATATGCTCACCTTCGCCGCTCAGGATGATATAATACTGTAAAGAACAGCAAAAAAATAACTTTTCGCACACTCGTGGCTGTATTCTGTTAAATTTCACTTGACAAAGTGCCGGCGGTAAACTATTTAGGCTGTTTTTTAGTAATTTGTCGTTAATATTAACAGTTTTGAAGACTTTATGAAGTAGTGGCCAATGTTACCCAAGAAGAAAACCAGTAAGAGCAAAACACGTACTCGTCGCAGTCATCATCGGCTAAAGGCCGTTAACTATGCCCTATGTACACAGTGCGGACAAGCAAGGCTGCCCCACGCAGCATGCACGAATTGTGGTTATCTCAATCCAAAGATAACTTTGAAGCTCGGCAAGGAAGAAAGCAGCTAAGCATGCGAATTGCAATTGACGCAATGGGAGGCGACAATGCGCCCGATGAAATTATCGCTGGTGCATTGGAATCAATTGAGCTGCTCTGCGAAAATGATGAGTTGATACTCCTCGGCCCTCAGGACGTGATAAAGCCGCAATTGCCCCCTTTGAAATCTCGCAAAGGTGTCATCAGCGTTGTTCATGCTCCGCAAGTCATTGGTATGGACGAACCGCCCGTAGAGAGCTTGCGGAAAAAACGAAAGAGTTCAATTGCCGTTATGGCCAAAATGGCAAAACTCCACCAGGCCGATGCGGTTATTTCAGCCGGTAATACGGGCGCTTGTGTTGCTGCTTTCCAGATGAGGATGAGAAATCTATCCGGCGTCAATCGACCGGGCATAGCCGTAGTCTTTCCAACATTCGAAGGCCCCGTGACAATATGTGACGTCGGCGCAAACATCGCCTGTAAGCCCATAAATCTCTACCAATATGGCGTTATGGCCAGAATGTATTCAAAACATCTGCTTGGCATCGAAAACCCAAGGGTCGGACTCATGAGTATCGGACAGGAAGACGCAAAGGGCAATGAGATTGTTAAAAAGGCACGCGAGATGATAAAATCCGACCCTAATATGAATTTCGTTGGCAACATTGAAGGAAGGGATATCTTCAAAGGAGTCTGTGACATCGCAGTTTGTGATGGTTTCGTCGGCAATGTAATCTTGAAGCTGACCGAAGGACTTGTCGATGGCCTGTTTAAGGCCATAAAACATGAGCTTTCGACAGAGAAACTCAGACTCGCTATGAAGTTTAAGCCCGTGATAACGAGAATTTACAGAAAGTACGACTATAATGAATATGGCGGTGCACTCTTGTTAGGAATTAACGGAACAGCGATAATCTGTCACGGCTCAAGCCAGGCGAGGACCATAAAAAACGCCATCCTCGCCTCCAAAAAATTCTACACAGAAAAAATAAACGACAAAATCATTGAATATCTGTCACAAACCTCCGTAAGGACGGATGATGAATCCCGTTAGACATTCCAAAGACAAAAAAATAGACCATTCTAATAAGGAAAAACTTTGCCAACATCCACATACGTCTAACGGGATGAACAAGCTAATTAGCGACCGCTCCGCGCCTTATCGCGCAGTTATCGCTGGTTGTGGCTCATTTGTACCGGAGAAATTATTGACCAATGAAGACCTCGCAAAAATGGTCGACACCACGGACGAATGGATTACCACGCGTACCGGAATCAAAGTTCGACACATTACTAATGACAGCGAAACTACCGCCTTCTTAGCCACCGAAGCCGCGAAAAAGGCCTTGGCCGATGCAAAGCTTGACCCTGCCGACCTTGAACTTATTATTGTCGCTACTATTACCCCGGAGATGGTTTTCCCTTCCACCGCATCATTTGTGCAGCGCTCTCTCGGTGCCAGGAAAGCATGGGTGTTTGATTTATGTGCCGCTTGTAGCGGTTTTATTTACGGCCTGTCCATCGTCCAGCAGTTCCTGGAGAGTGGACGGTTTAAGAACGCGCTCGTAATAGGCGCCGAAACTTTGACTAAGATTACTGACTGGACCGACCGGACAAGCTGTATCCTTTTCGGCGACGGTGCCGGAGCCGTCATACTTCAGCAAAGTGAGGATAAGGGTAGGGGTATCATATACAGCACTATGTCTTCAGATGGGGATTTATGGGAAGCATTGAACTGCCAGGCATATGGTTCTCGCCATCCGGCAGGCAAGGAATTGGACAACCCCAGGAAAATCTATATGCAAATCAAGGGCAGGGAAGTCTATCAGCAGGCTATTCGCCGCATCGTTGAAACGGTTACACACTGCCTCAAGGTTTGCGATTTGACCATGGATGACATTAAAATGCTGATTTCCCATCAGATGAACGGCAGGATTATCGAATCTGCCGCCAAACGCCTAAATTTGCCTGACGAAAAAGTCTTTATAAATATCGCCGAGTATGGCAATACCTCAGCCGCCTCTGTGCCCATCGCCTTCGACGGCTGTGTAAAGCAGGGTAAAGTCAAGCAGGGTGACATTGTTATTTTCGTGGCCTTTGGCGCCGGGCTGACCTGGGGAGCAAATGTGATTCGCCTTTAATTATCTTGTTTAGCCGTCGCAGCCACGGCGGCTTCATACGCAATACGATATACGCTTTACAAAATAAGAGATATGAATTATGAAGACTGCTTTTTTATTTCCGGGACAGGGAGCTCAAGCTGTAGGAATGGGCGCCGATATTGTCCGAGCTTTCCCCGCAGCCGCCCAGATTTTTCAGAAGGCAAATAATATTGTTGGTTTCGATTTGAGCCAAATCTGTTTCGAAGGCCCTGCCGACAAGTTAAACACCACGACGGTCTCTCAGCCTGCGATTTTCGCAACTTCTGCTGCTGTTTTAGAAGTTCTCAGGACAAATCCTGAAACCAAAAAAATAACTGCCAACATAACAGCAGGCCTGAGCCTCGGCGAATATACCGCCCTCTACGCCGCAGGCGTTATCAGTTTTGAGGATGCGCTTATCCTCGTGCAAAAACGTGGCCAGGCAATGCAGGCCGCAGCCGATGCCGCCGAAGGCGCGATGGTCAGTATTATTGGCCTTGATGAAGAAAAAATACGCCAACTTTGTACCGAGGCAAGCCAGGGCGAGCTTCTACAAGCCGTTAATTTCAACTGCCCGGGACAAATCGTCCTAAGTGGCGGCAAAGCAGCCTGCCAACGTGCAGCCGAACTGGCTGAAAAATACGGCGCGATGAAAGCCGTGCCCCTGCAAGTAGCAGGCGCTTTTCACACCGAAATGATGGCCTCCGCTGCGGATGCCCTGAGCCAGGCCCTGAAGAAGGCCCGGATTTCAGAACCTTCAGATAACAAAATTATTTCCAATTCGGATATCAAGATTATTTCAAATATAGATGCCCAATATTACGAAAACGCAAAAAAAATCGAAGAAGGACTGACAAAGCAATTGACCTGTCCTATTCTTTGGCAAAAATGTATGGAACGGCTTTTGGCCGACGGTGTCAAAAAGTTTTACGAGATCGGACCGGGAAGAGTCCTGACTTCCCTCATGAAAAGAATCGACAGAAAAACAAATGTTATCAATGTAAGCAGCTGGAAAGCTATAGAGGATTTACAAATTGATATTGAGTCTGTTTAGACCCCAAATTTATTTGCGGGTCGTTTACCCCTCAGGTTTACCATGGGGAGTTTATTTAGCCGTCGCCGGCACGGCGGCATCATACAAAATTCTTAATTGAGAGAGCATAAAGATGTCCGAAAAAAGATTAGCCGTTGTAACCGGTGCTGCCAGAGGCATAGGCCGCGCAATCGTTCTTGAACTACTAAAACAGGGCCGCATCGTCGCAGGCCTCGACATAATCGCCGAGCAGCTTACAGAGCTTGAATCGGTCGTAAAGGAAGCCGGCTTCTCTGTTATCACAAAATGTGTTGATATTACAGATACGCCCAAATTCATCGAGACCCTCGAATCTTTGGCCGCCGAACACGGCGGCATAGGCATCTTGGTAAACAACGCTGGCATCACCCGCGACAACCTCCTCCTTCGCATGAGCGATGAGGATTTCGACAAGGTTATCGATGTAAATCTTCGAGCGGCCTTTGTCGCAGCCCGCACAGCCGCAAGGTCTATGGTCAGAAACAAGTTTGGTCGCATTATCAGTATCAGCTCTGTTTCCGGCATTATGGGCAACGCAGGCCAGACAAACTACTCCGCAAGCAAAGCAGGCCTGATTGGAATGACCAAAACAATTGCCCGTGAGCTGGCGAAAAAGAACATAACGGCAAATTGCGTAGCGCCCGGCTTCATCGAGACGGAAATGACGAAAAAGTTACCGCAGCCGGTCATAGAGGCCGTCAAACAGCTTATACCTTTGCGAAGGGTCGGCACCGTTGACGACGTAGCTAAGGCGGTTGCATTTTTTGTAAGTGACGATGCCGCCTACATCACAGGTCAGGTACTGCCAGTCGACGGCGGTATGGCTATGTAGCAATCTCGTCCCCAAATCTGAAATGTGAAATTCTACTCTCGTCACTTTACTAATTCACACTTCACGAGAAAGCGTCATTCTTTCAATCGAAGGAGATCTACCTTTCGGAATTCAACGGGATGGCTTTCAGCCTGAAGGGATATATAGCCTTCGCCAAGCATCTTGTCACCGTTCTTGATCAGCTTCCGGGCGTCCCCGTCCTTCTCGTCAAGCTGCGGTTTCTCGTATTCCAGCACAACTTGGCCGTTAACGATATGCTTGATGATGGAATTGCCATGCACCTCAACTTCTGTTGTCACCCACTGGTCGCCGTGATAAGTTTTTGAAGCCGATGGGATACAGTGTCGGGTAACGAGTTTGCCGTCCATCACGATATGCGTGCCGGGCGTGCACACATTGCCGGTTGAACGCTTATCCCTGCCGTTGCCACCGAGAAGCTGCACTTCCACGGAAACTGGAAAACTCTGGCCTTCTCTCATGCTTTCGGGCGATTGACAGTGCAACATAATCCCGCTGTTTCGAAAGGCCCATCCCGGACCTCCGGGACTCTGCTCTCCAACAAATCGGTACTCCACGCGGAGTTTGTAGTGTGAGAACTTGTCCTTATAGAAAAGGTGCCCGAATTTTCCGTCGAACTTCTCGTACTCATCGTAACGCACCTTCAGGATTCCATCTTCTACTCGGAACGTGTTTCCATAATTGTCATTCAGTTTGTGACCGGCGATTTTTACCTTCCAGCCCTTGAGGTTTTTACCGTTGAAGAGCTTTACCCACCGGCCCTTGTTCGATTTGCCCTGCTGTACTGCACAGCCACAGGGAGTGCTCATCACAGAGATACACAGGATACACAGCGCCCACAGGATGCCCTGCCACTGCTTCCCAGCCAAGGCCGACTGGCTTTTGAGAAGTTGTCTAATCGTCATTTTAATTTGCTCCTAATTAGTATGTTCGTTATTTATGCTCAAGATAGAATAATCGTCCAGCGCCGATAGTGCAAATCAAAACCGACCAACACAGTTGATCAACTCGAACGGAACGCAGCGGAATCGAGGGATATGGCCAACGAATTGAATGAACCTCCACATCTGTCACTCCTACGAAGGCAGGACCCTTCCCGGGTAAATGTCGATTTTAGAAAGTCCATATTGAACACAGGAGGATAAGCTATATGATGATACAAAATACCTTTATACGGTTGATATTGCAGGAAATATAAAAAGCCCCTGTTTGGAGGAGGAGAGGAGAGAGGAGAAGTACAGGGGCTTTACATAACAAAATAGCATAATCCTTTCAAACACTTATACGAGTCAAGCAATGTTTTTGTTCGGATCGGACTTTCGCAGCCGCAAGGCCGGCCGATTTCCCTCCGGCGGCCAACTCCCTTGATAGCAACAACTCAAACTTACACATCATACTTGACACTATCTCCGGCGCTTTTTGTCTTGTCTTGCACAGGTTTATCTGCTATAATATTAAATAACCAAACACATGCCCCCATTCGAGGAAAGGGATCGAGTTTATGAAAGAATCTCATCAATCGAGGATGGTTCCCATCGCAGTCGTCGCCTGCGCCGCGCTGACAAACCTTGGCGGCTCCTGCCTGGCAGTTGGCGGTGTCTTCAATGTACGCGAGTACGGTGCCGCGGGCGACGGTAAAAAGGTCGATACCACCGCCATTAACAAAACCGTAAAGGCCTGTGCGAACGCCGGCGGCGGACAGGTCCGCTTCGACCCCGGCAGATACATCTCCGGCACCGTTCATCTCAAGGACAATGTTACGCTCTTCTTCGAGGCCGGCGCCACTTTAGTGGGTACTACCAAGTTGGACGACTACCAGTACTTTTCCCCCCCTGCCAACACGCCCGAAGCCAGATTCGGCAAATGGCACAGCGCGCTTATTCTCGGTGTCGGTGTCAAAAACGTGAATATTGTCGGGCCCGGTACCATCGATGGTAACAAGGTCTTCAACCCACGCGGCGAGGAGAAAATGCGCGGACCCCACACCATTATCCTCGGCAACAGCCGCAACGTAACCATCAGCAATATCACGATAAAGGACTCGGCAAACTACGCTATCATGATTGAATTCTCCGAACAGGTTGACGTCCGGCGCGTCAAGGTCACGGGTGGCTGGGACGGCGTCCACTTCCGTGGCTGGATCGACAAGCCCTGCCGCAACATCAACATCATCGACTGCCAATTCTTCACCGGTGACGATTCGATAGCAGGCCGCTACGTCAACAACCTTCTCATCAAGGACTGCATCGTCAACAGCTCCTGCAACGGCATTCGGATTATAGGCCCGGTTACGAACATGATTGTCCAGGACTGTCTCTTCTACGGCCCGGGACTGCATCCGCACCGCACCTCCAACCGCCGTAATATGCTCTCCGGCATTATACTCCAGCCCGGCGGCTGGGATGCCTGCAAAGGCCCCCTCGAAGACGTGCTCATCTCTGATGTTACAATGAAGAACGTCGCATCGCCTGTAACGGTCCTGCTCAAGAGGCCCGGCAACACCGTTGATAATATCATTATCACCGACCTGACTGCCACCGGAGTCTATAGGGCAGCCGCCTCCGTTGAAAGCTGGTGCGAAACCGCCTGTGGACGTGTCGTCTTTCGTAACGCCAGTATCGAATACGAAGGTGGTGGCACCGCCAAACAGGCCAAAGAACCACCTCGAAAACCCGGCGTCGATGCCCGAACCCTGCCCGTCTGGGGCTTCTACGCCAAAAACGCCCGGGACATCATCCTCGAAAACGTCAATCTTTACTGTGTGAAGAAGGACCTTCGCCCTACCATTTTTTGTGAAGACGTGGACCATCTTGTCCTTGACGCCGTTCGTTTTCCGCAATTCCCCGACGCTGCTGGACCCACCGTGCTTAAGAACGTCAAAGAAGTCGAGTCTCGTGATGTGGATATGGCCATTCCTGAACCGGCCAACCAGAAGTAATCCAAATCCGCCACCAAACCCTCACTTTGTTGATCAAAAGGCCTGCAAACACATCACTTACAGCCCCTTTTATTGGTACGCCTTCAACCTGAGTTTTTCATACTAAAAACTCAACGCTTGATATTTGTTGTTCATAGTAAGACCACAAACAATGAACTATAAACAACGGCACAAAAACAAAGCCTTGCAAAAAATCTGCAAGGCTTTGCGGGTATTTCAATACAAACTGCGAGTTACAATCTCAATACCGTCAGCATCCTCCTTTTTTGTCTAACAGGTCATCAACTCGCTTATCAATATTCTGCTTCTTGGTCTTGGGACTCATCAGCTTATCAATCTCAGCCTGGCTTTCCTCCACGCGTTTTCTCAGCTCCTCAAGTCTCTCACGCAGCCGCTTATAGGCTATTTGCTTTTCTCTTACGAACAGGTCAAATCTGCTGCTGACGACTTCTTTCAATTTATTAATCAAATCTTTCTTTTTGTTCTCGTCCCTTGCGGCCTTGATTCCTCTAAGCAGTCGGTCTTGCCTTTCCGTAAGTCTTAACTTTTCTTTAAGAATTTCACCTAATTCAGGATTTCTTCTTTCCGCCTCAAAAATCGGCCAGTATTTTTTTCTGATAAGCTCATATTTTTTCAAATACAGGTCCGGGTCCTGCAGTTTTTTCAACTCTTCCGCTTGCCTGCGGAAATTCTTGTCCAGCCATTTAAGAAACTCTTCACGCCTCTGTTTCCTCCATTTATCTATTCGTTCTCTGATTATTTTGCCGAACTCGTCCCGGCCATGTTCTCTAAGTTGAGATTGGAACTTCTCCGGGTCCTTCTCACGCAGCTTCGCCAGTTCCTTTGCTTTTTCTGGATTGCTCTCCCTCAGGCTCTTCATAATACGCTCAATTTCCTCATCCGTCAGTTCGAACCTTGGCCTCCGTCTCGTCCCAGGGGGTTTCTTATCCGTCCAGATATCTTCTTTCTTTTCGTCTTTTTTCTCTTCGCTCGTCCCTTGAGCCCAACAGGGCAGGACGGACACTGTTATCACCGCCGCCAGCATCAAAACCAAAAATAGTCCGTACTTTGCCTTCATTCCTTTTACCCTTTCCAAATATCGTTATCAATTGCTACTAAATCCATCTCCAGTTCACTAACTGCCGACCGGCCGTTTCCGCCATTTTCCCCCAATTCCAAAGTCAGCAATTCACCTTCGACCTCATCAATCTCAGCGGTCAAAACCGCTAAATCAAAATCATCGGCGGCAATATTCTCACTGTCCCAGAGCCTCGCCGATATCCAGGGCCCTCGCACTAATTCTTCGGGCCCAGTGCCTGTCTCGAGCATTCGTATACCCACAACTGCAAGAATCATAAGTACCGCCGCCACCGGCGCCAGCTTGTAGGCCAACCTCCTGAAAGTGTGCTCCTTCCTGAGCCGTATAGCTTCAGCAATTTCGCTCTTTATAGATGCTATCAGTTCTGTGTCCGGCTCAGGCGCAGGGTATTCGTGAAGAATTCGCTCACCATTAACAATATCCTCAACGCCGCTTTCCGCCTCTTCGGTGCTGACAAATCTTTCGAACAGCTCCTTCAAATTTTTCTCGTTTTGACCATTCATAACGTTTTCACTCCATTAACTCTCTCAGTCTTTTTAGTCCCCGATGCAGCTTAGACAATGTTGTTCCTATCGGCTCGCGACGAATTTTAGCCATCTCCTTCAGGCTCAACTGCGAATAAAAACGAAGCATTATCAATTCTCTTGTATCGTCATTCAGCTTCCCAAGTTGTATTTGTAACTTATCAATCCTCGCGCTCTCGGACCGTTTCGCCTCTGTTATTTTCGATTCCAGCTGCCTTTTTTTGACCTCGAGCAATCTTTTCCGTCGCTGTTTACTCCTTAAATAATCATGAAAAATATTGGTTGCTATTTTAAACAGCCAGCTATCAAAGGAGCCGCCCTTGTAAGAACCGATTTTCCCTACCAGCTTAAAAAATAGCTCACTTAGCAGCTCTTCACTGAGCTCGCTGTTTCCCGTCAATCGGTAAAAATAACCATGGATCCGGCTTGAATAAATATCTACTAATTGCGCAAAATCTTCAGCCGAACCGGCCTTACAGCCGTCTATTATCCGGGCCAGGTCGTCACTTTTAGCCATATTTTACTTGCTTTTTACATAAATAAAGACGGTATTCACAACTGATTTATTGCATAAATGAAAAAAATATGGTGTTTTTTTGCTCGGCAGGCCCTGTTTTCTCCAACTTTTCAGCCGGTTTCTTCTTCCTCTTCGTCGTCGTCGTCAAGTTCGTCGTCGACCTTCCAACGATCAGATTCGTCTATATCCTCGATTTCGCGTTTCATGTACTTGAATAACTTATCCTGCATTGGTGCTAATTTACCATACCACTTGGTCATCTGCTGATAGCTGGCCACAAGCATATCAAGACGGATAAGCTGCCATTTGGCTATGCATTCCGGCTCCTTGATATTAGTAAACGGGTCGCATTTGAACGTTCTTCGCCCGTTGGGCTCAATCTCGCACAATTCGCAATCTTTGCATTGAATCATTTTTGCTTCCCACTTTTTAATTTTTACTTTTTACTTGCTACTCCTTTTATAATACCATATATCAAAAGGACATAAAAGGAATTTGCAATAAAGATTTTGGATCGTTTGTTGGAGAACCGCATGGCAAAACCGAGACGCAGGCGCAAAGTGGGCAGTAAAAAAAGGCGAGCCCGCTGGAAAATTCGGCATAAAATCAGCTGATTATCAATAATGTGGATGAGCAGACGAGTAAATGCGTTAGTGGGGCAGCCCATTGACGCATAAACGCATTTACGCATAGCCTCAACACGATAAATGAAACACTTCAAAATCACTTTCAAGCCGGACGACAGGCAAATCACAATTCATAAAGGGGCTACACTTTTCGAGGCCGCTGGCCAGGCCGGAATAATTATGAATACCGCCTGCGGGGGCAGGGGTATCTGCGAAAAGTGTGAAGCCATCCTTGAGCCGGGCGGTGAGAAAATTCTGGCCTGTCAGTACCATATTAAAAGCGACCTTACCGTAACAATTCCCGTAAGCTCCAGGTTCTTCGAGCAGAAAATCTTAGCTGAAGGTATTGAAACTGAGGCCGGGACCCAGCCTGACATATACGAAAAGTATCTGGAGATTCAACCCAAAGAGCAGATTCTGGGAGTAGCAGTCGATATCGGCACGACGACGGTTGTTGCCCGGCTTATCAATATGGCAGATGGGCGGTGTCTGGCAACCGAGGCCGCTCTTAATCCGCAAACAAAGTATGGCGATGATGTGGTCAGCAGAATCGCCTACGCCGAAACAGATGCAAAATTAGCCGAACTGCAAAAGGCAATAGTAGACTGCGTAAACGAGTTGACCGGTCACCTCTGCAAAAAAGACACCATCGAAAGTAACCAGATTTTCGAGGTCTGCGCCGTCGGTAATACGACGATGAACCATATCTTTCTAAAGCTGCCGGTCAAACAGCTCGGCCAGGCACCTTACAAGGCGTACTCTCTCGATGCCAAAGACACAGCCGTAGGCGAGCTGGGTTTGCAGATAAACTCGGCAGGCAATATCCATACGGTTGAGAATATCGCCGGCTTCGTCGGCTCCGATACAACAGCAGTGGCTCTTGCGACCGATATTGATACCACCGACCAGATGTCACTGGTAGTTGATATCGGGACAAACGGCGAGCTGGTGCTCGGTACGGCTGAGAAACTTTATGCAGCAAGCTGTGCAGCCGGCCCGGCCTTCGAAGGGGCAAGGATAAGCTGCGGCAGCAGAGCGGTGGAAGGAGCGATTGAAGCCGTTGTTGTAAATGAAGATGACATTGTTCTGGACATCATAGGAAACAGTCCAGCGCATTCTATATGCGGCAGCGGGCTGATTGACGCGGTAGCGGTCCTGCTGAATCTGGGTATTGTTGATGTGACCGGACGGTTCGCCGAGCCCGCCAGTCTGGTAGGTAAACTTTCGCCGGCACTCTTTTCTCGAATTATCGAGCAGAATGGCCAGCCGGCCTTTGTGCTCGACGATTCTCAAAAGGTGATTCTCACACAGGCCGACATTCGCCAGGTCCAGTTAGCCAAGGCAGCCATTCGAGCCGGCATTATTCTTCTAGAGCGCAAACTCGGTATCGCCGATGGTGACATTGAGCGGATTTTTTTGGCAGGTGCTTTTGGCAACTACATACGGGCAGAAAGCGCCTTGCGATTGAAGATGCTGCCTGACGTGCCGACTGAGCGGATTCATTTCGTCGGCAACGCTGCGAGCAGCGGAGCGCAGATGATATTATTATCCCGGCAGTGCCGGGAAAAGGCCAGGCAATTGGCCCGAAAGATTGAATACGTTGAAATCGCCCACCAGCCGGACTTCCAGACCATCTTTGCAGAATGTATGAGTTTTTGAAAGCCACAGATTAAACAGATTTACTTAGATTATGAACCGGAAACAGGAAATGATTCTTTGGATAGGTTTGATTGTCATTCAGTTGATGATAGTCTTTCCTCCGGTAGTACGGTTGCAGGGAGTTTCGGAAAGTGTTGACGGCCCACCTGAGAACTCTATCGCGACCGGCTGGATACAAAACTACGGCGTTATCACTCGCGACTATAAAAATATCAGGTGCGGCCTGCTTGCTGTGCAGGTGGTTATTGCCACTGCTGTAACAGGCGCTTTTATCTACACCTTGCGCGAAAAGGAACGAAAAGAAAATGGTCACTAATAGAATCCAACCGGCAGGCCGTTAAGCAGTCATGTATCGTCATTCTAAAGCGCAGAGCTTGCCCTGAGCGAAGCCCAACGGGTCGAAGGAGCGCGGCAATCTCCTTCCCAAATGTGAAATTGTCTCTATACAAATTCCGCCACGATTTCGTTTGAAGGGAATTGCGGGTTTCGTCCTATACACCAATTCCGATAAGGCAGAAACTCCAAAACCAATAGATAACGAGTGCGATGTGGGCCGCGACGAGAGTGAGAGTGCGGCGCAGGCGTACCGCTAATATGCAAAGAACGATTGCTAAGAAGGTAACAATTAAAGAAACAAAAGCCACATCGAGGTCTCTTTTGACGAGAAAGCCAATCCCATAATAAGGTGGGGCGGCCGGGGGCAGCCAAATCACCATCGCGCGGGCGTGGAAACGGCCCATCCAGCAAAGAAGTGCAAGCGCCCATTGCACCGAGAAGTTCACAGCCAAACTAATAATGACTTTTCTTCTGGTAATCAGGATTACTCCTTCTCCGAAATTAGATTAACCGGGCTGAGGCGTTTGCGATTTACTTTACTTTCCACGAAGCCGCTTGATACCGCCAAATACGGCCAACACGCCAACACCCCATATAAGACTATTAAAAAGAAAAGTCAGGATTTGAATCACCCACGGCCAATACTCACCCAGGTCGGTTACAATAAAAGGCGTAAGGACCGGCACACTCAATACAAAGGCCAGACCGTGCGCACACTTTTCCCACAGTACCGTTGCCACATTCGGATTGTAATTGAACCAATAGTATTGAAGCAAAACCACCGTCAAAAGGAAATGTAAAGGCACGAACAAAAACAGAAAAATCATCTTATTCTTCATTTATAGCACCCTCAGTTATTATCTGGCCGCTCGTCACCCGGTAGCACTGGTTTTAGTTGTCAGCTTTTTATACGCTATAACATTTGAAACCGCCAGGGGAAAAAACTATTCCTTGAACCAGAACACGTAAAACGGCTTTGCTGCACATATTATCAGCAACGCTGTGAACCACCAGATGCTGATATCCATTATATCGGGTATCAGCTTGGCTATAATGAGTACAAAGAACATCGCAGCACCCTGGGCCAGTTTTACATCTATAAGACTAAACTTTTTCACTCGTTTGTCCATATCTTCTAAAAGACCCATTTCATAATCTCCTTTATATAATGATGATTTACTTTCATTTACTCTTTTAGTCTTAATATCGGCCCGGATGGTTCATATTTCGTCAAAATTTATTCTCAGAGGATTCCGGCCGTATTCTGCGGCACAGCAATGACAACGACCATCGAGCATCCGCTGCCAAAAAGATTGAATTTTCAGAAAAGATTAGATATCCTTTTAGAAATAGCGACCGGGTACTTTTTTGCCGGTGCCGCTGTTACCTTCTGTCATCTTTTTGCCTTTTAGTGGTGAAGTCAGGCCCTTTTATGAACGGATATCGAGTTTGTTTGGGAGAACAATGAAATGAAACGTGTACTGTTAAATCCAGTGATGATTTTGGCGGCGATTTGGTTGACCGGTTGTACGGTAGTTGTCCATGAGCAGAGAAGGCGCCCTCAGAAACCTCATGTAAGCCGTGTTCCCGCGGACGGGACCATTGAAGAGATAGATGCGGTGGGCAAACTGTTTTTCGAGCCGAGCAGGCGGGATGCTTACATGCGAATTGCAAGGCGTCCCGGGCTGTCCGATGCGGCGCAGGAGCATCTGGTAAGCGCCGTCTTTGACAACCTGTCGTTTGAGCCTTCCAAGCATGACGTGCTGATGGCGCTTATCTCGAATCCGTGCTTTAGTCCTGCGGGCCGGCAGGCCATTCTTACGCAGTTGGACAGGCTCTCCTTCGAACCCACCAAGACTGAAATTCTTGAAGCGATAAGCCGGCGTTAGCGAGATTGGTAGGCAGTGCTCACTCTACACAGCTTTACTGTTTTTCCGGCAAGGAGTTGCTTCGTATCTCGTGAAGCGTGAAACGTATCTCGCATCGAGTATCCATTGCCAAAAAGCTTGAATTTTCAAGACATATTCGATATTCTATTTGAAATGAGGTTTAGCGGTGTATCTGTGTAAGTGTAAATGGGAAATAGCAGCGTACTATTGTTTTTTCGATAACGGAACGGCTAAGAAGATTTAGTGAATGATTTCAGGAGGTAAAAATGAATTCGAAAAGGTTTGTGGCATGGATGATGATTGTGGTAATGGTTCTACAGGTGGTCCCTTCAACAAGCGTTTCGGCCCGGTCGCGCGTTGCTATCAGGCCGGCCAAAGAGGTGGACAACGTGGCACCTCCCGGTTTTAGGTCGCTGTTTAACGGCCGTGACTTTACAGGATGGAAGGTGCCCGAAGGCGATGGGGGGCACTGGAAAATCGTCAACGGGGTGATAGACTACGATGCCCAAAGCAAGGCCCCGGGTGATAAGAGCCTCTGGGGCGTTGAGAAGTTTGGCGATTTCATACTTAGAGTCGACTGGAGGATAAAGGAAACACCCTACGTGAATCCCGGCGTTCCCTATGTCCTTCCCGACGGTACGCACGCACGAGATGTTAAGGGTAAGGAAATACGGATGTCACTTCCGGATTCGGATTCCGGGGTTTTCCTGCGCGGGGCGGGCAAGAACCAGGTGAACATCTGGTGTTGGCCTATCGGCTCCGGCGAGTTTTACGGTTACAGGACCGACGCCAGGCAGCCTGCACATATCCGCGCCGGGGTCACGCCTCGAACGCAGGCAGACAAGCCGGTCGGACAGTGGAACCGCTTTGAGATAACGATGCGCGGTGACAGGGTAACAGTTGTCCTTAACGGCAAGACAGTTATCAAGAACGCGCAACTGCCCGGTATCGCCGCGACCGGCCCCATAGCATTCCAGCACCATGGCGGCAAACGTAACGGCAAATGGGTAAGCCCGCCGTCTCTGTTGCAATTTAAGAACATCTTCATAAAAGAGCTGTGAGGCTGTCGGTAAGAGCAGGTTGTGCACAGGGAGTTGTCTACCGAAGGCACAAAGATAAACAGGCGGCTAAATAAGAGAAGCTATCTGCCGAAGAAAAACAGGCAGAACATATACACGATATAGATAACCAGCAGGACGGAGCCGGCGAGTCGGCTGATAGTTCGTTTTCCGACCAGCGCAAACACTGCGAAGGCGACGCTGACGGCAATCATTATCCAGTAGTCGCTTCCCGCTGCGAGCCGTTCCACGATTTTAAAAGGGCGAATCGTACCCGCTGTGCCGGTGACCAGCAGCGTATTGAAGATATTGGAGCCGACGAGGTTGCCGATGGATATATCATGCTGGGCTTTTATCGCGGCCACCATGCAGGTTGCAAGCTCCGGCAGCGAGGTCCCGATAGCGACGAAAGTCAGACCGATGACTGCATCGCTTAAGCCGATTTGCTTGCCGATATACACAGCTCCACGCACGGTCATCTCCGCTCCTAACGCTAATCCAACCAATCCAATAACAACAAAGATGATCTGCTTTATGTCGAGGCGCTTTTGTGGGCCGGTGCTGTCTTGGTTCTGGTCCGCCACTTGTCGTTTTGCTGAATAAACGGTCATCAAAATTAAAGCGGAAAAGACGGCCAGCAGGCCGATAGCTTCCGTGCGTGACAGAGAGAGATTGTGCAGCACAGGCCAAAGCATCAGCGCGACTATCAACATAGCCGGTATCTCACGGCGCAGCGTTCGTTTTTGTATGCTTATAGGCCGAATCAGCGCAGTCAGGCCGCCGACAAGTGCAAGATTAGCGATATTGGAGCCGTAGACATTGCCAATGGCTATATCGCCGGCACCCCGGACCGCCGCTGCAATACTCGCCGCTACTTCAGGTGCTGATGTACCCATCGCAACCACCGTCAGCCCGATGATAAGCGGGCTGACCCCGAAGTGCTTTGCCAGCCCGACCGCCCCCGCCACTAACAGGTCAGCGGACTTCCACAGCACCGCCAATCCCCCAGCCAAAAGTAGACAAGCCCAGATTATATTCATTTATTCAACTTCTTAGCTATATAGATCCGCAGGGGACATTGACAAAAGTGTGAATAGCCGAAAGGCATGGCGAATTGGCACTCTTGCGGCTTTTCTTCTAAACACTCAAGAAACGTTTCTATTCCGATATCCTTTGCCTTGCAGACATTAGCGAAGTTGTCCCGGCAGCATCTAAAGCTTCTTGGGCATTGCATACCACCAACAATTTCTTTTACCTTTTGTTTAAACTCTTCGTCCATTTAGATATTCTCCTTGTACCATTTTATCTTCAGAGCAACAATATGCGATACCGCCGTCCACGTCAAACCAAAAACTATATCAGCTTTTGACTTGCTTTGAATGTTCCTTAGCTGTTGATATTTGATGTACGTTCCCATAAAGGAATGTAGTGATATGGGACGTGTTATACTTTTCCGACGACCAGGCAGGCGTTGTGGCCGCCGAAGCCGAACGAGTTGCTCATTGCGATATTGACATTTGCTTTTCGCGCCTTAAGGGGGACGAAATCCATTCGCAGGTCACACCGTTCGTCCTGATTATCAAGGTTTGTGGTAGGCGGAATGACCGATTTGTTAATGGCTTTTATACATATTATAAGCTCCACTGCGCCGCTTGCGCCGAGTAAATGGCCAAGGGAGCCTTTCGTCGAGCTGACGAGCAGCTTATAAGCATGGTCACCGAAAACAGTTTTGATAGCTGCGCTCTCGGTGATGTCATTTAGCTCGGTGCCTGTTCCGTGTGCATTGATATAGTCAACTTTTCCCGGCTCAAGGCCGGCATCATTTAGGGCCAGCTTCATTGCCATTGCGGCGCCTTCACCGTTCGGCATAGGTGCGGTAATGTGATAACCGTCATCGGTGGCACTGTAGCCGAGAAGCTCGGCATATATATGTGCACCGCGTTTTTCGGCGTGGTCCTTTTCCTCCAGAACCAAAACGCCGGCGCCTTCCGAAAGGACAAAACCGTCTCTGTCCTTATCAAATGGTCTTGAGGCGACAGTGGGGTCGTCATTTCGAGTGCTCAGTGACCTCGCGGCGCAGAACGATGCCAATCCTATCCGGGTAAGGGCCGCTTCGGAACCGCCTGTTATCATAATGTCACTTTTGTCTGCAAGAATATTGGAAAAAGCTTCTCCGATGGCGTGACTTCCGGAAGCGCAGGCGCTTACAACAGAATAATTGGGACCCCGGAGTCCGTAACGAATGGCAATATTACCGCTTGCGGCGTTGGCCATAAGCCTTGGGACTGTGAAAGGGGAAAGCTGCCTTACGCCTTTCTTCAGAAGCCTTAAGTGCTGCTCTTCAATCTCTTTGATACCGCCTATTCCGGTGCCCACGATGACACCGACCCGAAAGACGTCCTCGTTTGCGAAATCGAGCCTGCTGTCATCCACAGCCTGGCTTGCGGCGGCGACAGCAAACTGTGTGAAGCGGTCCATTCGTTTGCTTTCGCGATGTTCAATGTATTTTTTTGGTTCGAAGTTTTTTACTTCGCCCCCGAACCTTACCGGATATGTGCTCGTGTCAAAGGAATCTATGGAAGAGATGCCGCTTTTTCCCTCGCACAGCGCAGTGAAAAGGCAGTCGGCTGATTCGGCCAAGGCGGTGACACAGCCCAGGCCTGTAATTACTACTCGCCGTTTACTCATGTTAAACTTGTTCGCTACTGTTGCTCCCTGGAACGTGCAGCATTGGAGATGTAATCAATCGCGGCACCGACCGTCTGGATTTTCTCCGCCTCTTCGTCAGGAATACTCATATCAAACTCGTCCTCAAACTCCATAACCAGTTCAACCGTGTCCAGAGAGTCGGCATTCAAATCGTTAATAAATGAGGTCTCACGTGTGATTTCAGACTTCTCTGTCCCCATTTGCTCACTTATTATGTCGATAACTTTCGCTTCAATTGCCTGAACATTTACCTCGTCAGCACTCACTTGTTTTTCCTCCCTGTTCAAAAAGGAATTTATTCCGTAACATTACAATTAGTCTCCAGGAACTAAAACGACAAAAAACCATTGACGTTATTTCTATTTTGGCAGGTAATAATATCTGTTAGGCTGTTCGTCAACAAGTATTTTTTATTTTTTTTGTGTCGGGGAATTAGTTTTTAGTTCGCAGGGCCTGGTTTTGACGTTTTGATGCCGGAGGAAAAACCCAAAAATGACCACAAATTACACAAATTAACGCTGATTATGCGGATTTTTGACCGTTGAGGCTGCAGAAAAGGCGGGCAGTTCAATCACATTTGGCCACCTCTGAAGAGCTCGGAGTCAAGAATTTATTTTTCCTTTTGCCCGAACTCCGGCACGAATTAGGGAAGTTTGCCCGTCACACGCATCAGTTCATCCGAGCCTGCAATCTTTTTGCCATCGGCAAAGACGCTAAATCCTTTGCCCCTGCCGTATTTCTTGCCGCTTCGGTCCCACAAGATTGTGAGTATCCGCCCATGATAGAGCACATCGTCAAGACAGAACCAGTCCCACGCATCTGCGGGGACCAAAGGATCAACTAAGACCATATTATCCTGCCGAGGCTCAAGCCCAACAAGTCCGCTGATTACCAGGTCACAGAAGGTCGAGTGATTGTAGTAGCGGCTGCGGTCTTTGTCCGGTTTTAACCATTTGCCGTTTCTTTCATCAAGATACTCCCCGATATACGGCTTGCCTCTGTACCGGTGAGACCGGGCGTATGTCATAAGGGCATTGAAGTAGTCCGCCTTGCCGACGTATTGCTGTTCATAATCGCGAATCACATTCGCCAGGGCGACGAGCGTCTGGCTGGTCGCGTATGGCCAAACTGCACCGTCCCACTCACACGTCCCTACACCGTGACTTCTAAACTCAGGATGCCTCCGTTCTGCGGTCGTGATGCCCATCGGCGCCTTGAATCCTTCCACGTCCGTAAGCTGCTGCCATGCCTGCTCATGCCCGCGCTCCGGCAGATTAAAATACCACGGGATGAATCCTATCTCCTCCCGCACATCCGCCAGTTCACCATTGGGATGCCGTACTTTGAAGAACTTTGCCTCATCGTCCCACATCAGTTTGTGAACGAGCGACTTCAGCCTGGCTGCTTTTTGCGCGTATTCTATCACAATCTCCTCTTTCCCTGCCAGTTCCGCCACTTTAGATATCGCCAACGCGTTGGCATACATGTAGCTGTTCAAAGGAGGCCGCGCGTTCTTTACCCTTCCTGAACCACTGATTGATTCTTCCATTCCGTCACGCCCATCGTATTGCCAGAGCAGCCCGTTCTCCAGACCTTGTTCTTTAGTCCACGCTTCATAATCGCGTATGAAAGCATCCAACAGTTCGACCACGAATGACTTGTCCCGGTTCACGAGATACCTGCGATAAAGCGCCCATGTCCCCCAGTTGCTGTACTTATGGAAGTGCGGCTGCGGGCCACCCTCGTGACCCACGTACCAGAACCGCGCGTACTCGTCAATATACCGCCCCTCATGCAGCCACCTGCCTTCACGAATATGGTGACCCAGTGCACAGCTTATCGTATTGTACCTGCCGCTATGGCCAATCTCGGCGAGAAATTCCGTGAAAACAAATCCGGCCGGCGTCTTCTTTATATGCTTGCGAAAAGTCCACCACCGATAATAGTAAATCTGCTCGAAGCTCTTGTCGGGACACTCGAAGAATGGGACATTCTCCTTCATCCAGACCCATGATTCACTATTCGGGATGTGATTGATGATGTTCTCCGGCTCCATCGTGTTGAAAAAATCAACGTGATGCTTAAAGGCATCCGCATCAAGGACAAACATCGAATCCAATTGCCTCTGCACGCCGGATGTGACCGTCGCCCCAACCACGACCATGCACATTACCCAAAAAAACGATCTCCTGACCACAATAACCTCCCAATGTTTATTTGTAGTTCTTTGCCCCTCTGGTTCCGCCCGAAACGGCATTGAACAGAGGAAGCGTCTCTTACCGGCTGACTTCCTTTGGGGCCTCGGCGTCTTCAGGAGGAAAACCGTCCGGCATCCAGGCCGGCAACTCGGCAATCGAAGACCTGGCCTCATCTGTTGTGGGTACGGCCCACGCCTGGAAAAACGGGCCGAGGTTCCTTCCCACCGCCCGTGAGAAACGCACCATCCATTGGTCTCTTTTCTCGTCATCGCTTTGAGGACGCTGCTCTTGTGTGAGGGTCCTGTATTCTTTGAAGACCTTCGTAAAGGGCTCCCAGCCGAATGCCTCCTGCAACTGCATGTACATACACAGCGCAAGAAACGGGTCTCTCTTCCACTTCTCAAAGTCACAGCCATCGGCAAAATATCTATCGGTATTCCGCTTCCTTGCGCGGTCGGTGATGGACGGATGTCCCTTGCCCCGAACATCACATACCTTATCCATTATATACAACGAGAACAGATTGACCGTGACTTCGCCTGTCCCTCTGAAGGTCCAGTCACGATTTTGATGATTATGCCCAATCTCGTGGAAGAGCCCCCACACGCCGCCGTGCCTGTTGGATATAATCCTTTCCTTATCGACTATCGTGGTCGTAATGTCCAGCATCGTCATAAGCGGATAGCCGGCGTGCATGTACCCGGCGCTTATCTGCACGTCCGGAACAAAGCGTTCGAGACGTCGGCGCTGCGTCTCTCGGCCGAGCAATTCCGCATAGCGGTCCATTACCGAGTCCCAGAATTTCATCAGGTCTTCAGGGTCATCGACCGTACGCAGGACCTTTGAAGGCAGTGTCAAAATCAGCTTCCTGCCGGCCAATTCGCCCCAGGGAGCCGGATGATTACGTATCGTCTGGCGCCATTTCTCCGCGTCCGTTTTACCTAAGACATAATATGGCGCTCGGACCGCCCCTTCTATAGTGACCGTTATTTTTCCAATCTTCAAATCATACGGCGTCTCAATATAGATCAATCCGCCGAATGCGTTAGCAGCCTTGGTTTTGGCCTGGGTGAGGGCAAATCTACGGCATATCTCCGGCGCCCTTGCCCAGGATGTTTTTCTCCAGAGCCGGTCATTGTGCGCGCCGATTCGCACGTACAGTCCCTTCTCCGTCACCTCTTCAGGCACACGAACAGTGATAAGCTCCCCCGGCGCCGCGTATAGGCCGGTGCTGTGCCAATACAGGCCTCTCCTGCCACCTATGTGCCAGCCGGCAGCGCTTGTATTTATTTTTATCTTTCGCGCCACTGGCTTGGCGTCCTCTCCTACGGAACCCGGAAAGACCTCAGCCGCAGGATGGGCTTTAACCTGCTCGGCCGATAAATCCCTGGCCTTCCTGACCTGCAAAGACAAAATCGTATAATCCGGTTGCATGTCCCTGGAGAGCCGCTTCTGCGCCGTCGGAATTACACTGTCCTCACGATACTGCTGCAACTTATCAAGCTTATCCAAAAATTCCGCCGCCGTCAGCACCTCACCGGCTTGTGATATAATATTCACCGCCTCATCAATCTTGTCCGGCGGAACCTTCTTCTCGCCTTTAACCTTCGCTATCAACTCATCGAGTTTTTGGACAGCCTTGTTATCCTGGCCATAGATCGGCCACGCGACCAATAGAATGACAGATACCACCACCGACAGTAGAAATCTAAACGTTGCTCGTGTAAACATCTGCTTCTCCCTTCTCCGGGATGATTTTACCGGGAGTTGAACAATCCCTAATGAAACTGGGAGCTAAATTTTTTATAACTTTTTCCGCGTTTGCTCGGCTCTTGTGCCTTGCCTGAGTATTCTTTTCTCTTTCATAGTCAGGCTCTGTATCCCCTCGCTGTGCACCTTCTCCAGGATTCGGTCCACCTCGACTTGCAGATTTCGCTGAGTAGTCATTTTCTTTTCCCATGCACCGGTGCGGAATTTTAGTTTTAGTTTATCTCGCCAGGACTGTGATAACACGTAAACCGCACCGGCTACCATACCGCCAAGATGCGCCGCTTCGCCGCCGGCATTACCGGCCTTGTCAGGACGCAGTAAGGATATGATACTGATGGCCGCAATAATTATTGTTAAAACCCTGAGTTTAATAGGAATTATGCCCAAGATATAAATCATCATATTGGGAAACAATATTGTACCTGCGGCAAGCAATCCCAGAATCGAGCCTGAAGCACCGACCAAATATGCCACGTCGAGCCACCCGACAAGGACAAGGAAAGGATACAGCAGGCCACCCATGGCACCGCATACAAGATAAAAGGTCAGAAATTTCCTGCTCCCCCATAGACGTTCAAGCATTGGGCCGAAAAAGAACAGAATCAACATATTCCCGAAGACGTGCCATGTGTTGGCGTGCAAGAACTGGTAAGTGATCGGCCTCCAAAGCTGTAAAGACGTCAACTCAGTGACCGGGTAGACGGAAAACCAGTGAAAGAAAAAGCTCTCCGGTGGGTCTATCAAGAACATGATAACGAATACCGATACGTTAATAATCAGCAGCCACTTGACCACTGGTGTAATCTTAGGCATGGTCATCCGCACATACGGACCAGAGCGGTGCCCGGACTCAAAATCCGCCTGAGTGTAATCTCTATCATAAAGGCCCATATTTTCGTTACTCGATTCTCGATGCCATGCCGGCAAAGGTTAAACAAACACCCAAATAAATTTGTGTGCTGAATATAGTATCGTCAATTTTAAAGAAATGTTCAACTGGAAAATAATACGCCCCTATGAAACCGCCCTAAGCATGAGATTGCTTCGCTTTGCCCACAATAACGTCGGATTTCATTTTCTGAAATATGACCATCAAAAGCACCCCGAAAATCACCATATAAATCCCCAGATTTTGCGAAACAGTCCCCCCTTTGTAGATTGCCCACCATGCATACTCAAACGGGTTATCATCGCGCAGGAATTCTAAAGAAAATCGGGAGAAGCCGTACAGTATTAACATCAAGCCAAACGTACAGCCGGGTTTGCTAAATAATCCGCCGGCCTTTTTGGAGGTTCCGACATTTCCCGACCTTCGCCAGAAAAGGTAAAGTAAAAAGGAGCAAAAAAGCGCAACTGCAGATGAGTACAATTGTGTAGGGTGAACGTGCAGGCAGCGATACGGGCCGTTGTTGACCATGTCCTTTTGCTGCTGGTTCAATTGTGCATACGGCTTTAAGAATTTGGCAGGCGCTGTGCCGTAGAAGGAATAATTAAAAAATTCGTCCGGCAGTTCCAAATAGGGTTTGGGGCGGTCCCTGTGTGGATTCGGTTGCACTTGACTGCCGTATGCGAATGAGCCGTAAGGGAAGCACACCCCCCAAAGCTTATCAGTGGGCTTGCCGAAGCAGCAGCCGTTGAGAAAGCAGCCGATTCTGCCAAACACAAGCGCCAGCATCAGCCCGACAGCCAAAATATCAAGGTAGCGGCGAATGGGCAGCTTATGGCGCCACAGGTAAAGGAAGACGACAAGAATGGCTAAAACCACTCCCCCTAAAAGCTCCAGGCCGCCCTGCCAAATGGCAAAGACAGAGGGCAGGTCTCCGCGGAACCTGTCGAAATAGTGAATTACGTAAAATAAACGCGCCCCCACGACCCCGGCTATTAAAGTGTAAAGGGCTGCATTAGTGATGAGTTGAGGGTTCGGCGTGAAATGGCGGCTAAGGCGCCGTATCACGAAAACCGCCGACATAAAGCCAATAACCATCATCAGGCCATAGCTCTTGATAGTCAAATGCGTAAAAGGTATTTCAAAAAGTTCAGGATACATTTAGTTATAGCGGATAGCATTTAGCGTATAGATTAACTTTCCTGGTTCTTCACCGGATTTGTTTCGATTTTATTATCTTCATCGGGAACAACAACTTTGAGTTTAATGTTTTGAAAGATTATAATTAAAACGATGCCGAAAGTCGCCATGTAAATGCCCAGATTTTGAGAAACAGTTCCCCCTTTATAAATGACCCACCAGCCGTACTCGAAAGGATTATCATCGCGGAGAATTTCTAAAAAGAACCGGGCGACCCCGTAAAGAATAAACATCAGCGCAAATGTACAGCCGGGCTTTGAGAAGAGCTTTTCGGGATTGTTTGATTTTACGGCATTTTGTGACCTTCGCCAAAAAAAGTATAGTAAAAGAGCACAAAGAAGCGCATTGGCGAATGAATATAATTGGGTCGGGTGAACTGGCAAACACTGGTAATTGCCAATTGTGACCTTCTCTTTCTGCTCTTGCGTCAAATCTTCATGTCCTTTTAAGCCCGAGTATGTTTGTCCGTTGCTATTGTAATAGCCGAAGAATTCGGCGGGCAATGGCAGGTGTGGGTCAGGCCGATTTCTCTTGAGGTTCGGATAAACCTGGCTCCGGTAAGGGTCTGAGCCGTATGGAAATCGGACGGCCCAGGGAACCTTGGTCGGCTTGCCGAAGCAATCACCTTTAAGAAAGCACCCGATCCTGCCAAACGCAAGTCCCACCATCAGCCCGATAGCCAGAATATCGAAGTAATGGCGGATGGGCAGTTTATGCCACCTCAAGTAAAACAGGAGGACAACGATGGCTAAAATCACCCCGCCCAGGAACTCCAGGCCGCCATGCCAGATAGCAAAGACAGAAACCCATCGGCCCTGGAACTGGTCAAAGTGATGGACCACATAAAACAGACGCGCCCCAACCACTCCCGCTATTAAACAGTAGAGGCACGCATTAGTTATGACCTGGAGATTGTCTGTGATATGAAGGCTAAGACGTCTTATAACGAAAACTGCAAAGAAAAAGCCAATAACCATCATCAGGCCATAGGTTGGTAGAGGCCAATCAATATAAGGTATCTTGAAAAGTTCAGGATACATTTAGTTCGTCTCTCGCTGCCCGCAGCTCGTCCGAGTCACGAGTCTCAGGTTACTATGAGCCTTGTTTTATCTTGTTATTTTCGTCGAGGACAATCACTTTCGGTTTATGTTTCCCGGCCTCTTCGGGGCTGCAGTAGGCGAAACTGAATATAATAATAAGGTCGCCTGTCTTCACCAACTGAGCCGCTGCACCAAGTATTACAACCTCGCCGGAATTCGCCTCCGCCGGAACTGCGTAGGTCTCAAGCCTGTTGCCATTGTTGATATCTGCTATCAAAACAGACTCATAAGGCAAAATTCCCGCTGCTTCCATGAGCACAGAGTCTATGTAGATACTGCCCACATAGTGGAGTTTGGCATCGGTAACCGTTGCACGGTGCAGCTTACTTTTTAATAGCTTTATAAACATAATTGTCGATTCTTGAATTGCTTTAATGTTCACAATCTCCTAAGGAGACGATTCCTTCCTGCAGATCTACCACCAAACGTACGCCCCGAAAAAAATCAAGGCCCAACAAACCATCCACAGTGGCGCTGGGAGGAAGTGTATGACAGAGTATTGGGAAATTCTCAAGAGACCTGCCTGAAACTTCGACTTTCTTAATCACGATGCGAGGCGCAAATTCTACTCCGCTGCCTGTTGTTACCTGGATACGCTCTCTTGAAGAAGCCGGGTCGTAACCCAGCAGTACTGCCACATCCCAGTTGATCATTGAACTGGTCACACCTGTATCCAGCGCCAGACGGACTATTGTGTCTGCGTGAAAGCCATGCAATCGAGTGGGGATAACAATTAAACCCTGGGTAGGATCAAATGTAATCTTCATAATACAACTGCTACATCATCAGGTAATTTGCCTGTGTATAAAATAGCAGAGTGATTTGGGCGTATCTGTCTTGCCTTTCTATACACTTCATCTCTATCCTTACTGTGCCACAAAACTACACCTTGCTTGATGATAAAATCATCACAAGTTTCAGGATCTCCGATGAGCACCCACTCAGCATCGTAACGCTTCTTAATCTCAGAAAAAGATAAGATTTCTTTCATTTTTCAGACACTTCATCATACAATAATAGATCGATTTTAATACAGTTCTAACGTCAAAAAGCCGCCTGCTCTGCCTCGTTCATAATTATTTCAGGCTATTTTCAAGTGAAACCATCACTATTATACACTACTTTTTGCCCGCGTCTACCAGAATGTTGTCAATTAGCCGAGCTGGGCCGATTCTGACGGCGACCGCGGCGAGAACTTCGCCGATAATCTTGTCGAGTTTTTGCAGGCTCTCAGCATCAACAATACTTGCATACTCAATCTCAATCGAAGGGGCCTGATTCAGCACTTTTTTCATTTCGCTAATGATTACGCCGGCGTCTGTAGTCCCGGCCTCAATCATTTCCCGGCATTTCTGAAGGGATTTATATATCAACGTTGCATCTTTTTTCTGCTCTTCGGTCAGATATTTATTTCTGCTGCTGACCGCCAGCCCACTGCGCTCGCGGACCGTCGGGCAGACAACAATTTTTAGCGGCATATTCAAATCAGCGACCATTCGCTTGATAACGACTGCCTGCTGGGCGTCCTTCTGGCCGAGAAATGCGATATCAGGTGCAACGATATTAAACAGCTTGGCACAAACGGTGGCAACGCCCCGAAAATGCCACGGACGAGACTGGCCGCATAATGTTTCGGTCAATTTCTCGACATTTACCCAGGTAATATTCTCCGTTGGATACATTTGCTCCGGCGTCGGTACAAAAACAACATCGACACCTCCCTTTCTGCAAATATCCAGGTCCGCTTCCAAAGGGCGCGGATACTTTTCAAAATCTTCCCCCTCGCCGAACTGTGTGGGATTGACAAAAATGCTGACAACCACAAAATCACATTCTTTCACCGCTGCTTCGATTAGGGAAATATGACCGACATGCAGTGCGCCCATCGTCGGTACCAAACCGATTTTTTGGCCCTCACTCCGCGCGGCTTTGACCAAAGCCCTCACCGATTCTATTGTTTGTGCAACTTCCATTTCCGTTTTTACTCTTTCACCGGCGAGTTCAATTTGGATTCTTTCTCTGCGCAATCTGGGGTCTCGGCGGTTAATCCTGTACGGCAACGTAACATTTTATTTGATTTGGCAAATCTTGCAAATCGCTATCTTTTGTGCAGTCGAATTGTGATACCTGTTTACGGATAACGGGGCAGGTTGTCCAATTGCTAAAAAGCTGCTGATAATCGGAATCCAAAGCTTCCAAAAATTGCAGCTCGATTTTCTGCTCGTAAGGACGATTGCGCCTGTGGATACGCTCCAGGCACCTCTGCGCTGAATCCTGAAGATATATTACCAGCACCGGCGAAGAAACCTGGTCGGCAAGCAACGGATAGGTCTTCTCATACAAGGCCAGTTGCCGGGCATCGAGCAGTCGCCGGGCATAGACAAGCTCCTTATCAAATATATAGTCACTGACGGCAATTTTCCCCTGAGCTAAAATATCAGGATTTAGCTGCTCTGTTCTTGTAGTGAGAAAATATAACTGCGAATCCAGTGCAAGTTGCTTCTTGCCGGCATAAACCTCCGGCATATAGGGATTCGTATCGTAGGCTTCGAGCAGGAGTTTGCAGCCGAGCAGCTTTGCTAATTTTTCCGCTAATGTAGTTTTTCCTACGCCGATGATACCCGCTATGCTGACAAGCTGGGAGACTTTCGGATTAAGCACATAATCGGCACCGTTAAGACGAGCCGCCAATTCCTTCATCGATTCTTTGATAACAGGATGCACTAACTTTTGATTCAGTTCGCACAGTCCCTTGAGCACGAAAGAGCGTAAGTGCATTTGCGGATGCGGAACGGCCAAGTTAGGATGATTTATAACGTCTGCACCAAACAGCAAAAGGTCCAAATCAATAATTCGAGGCGCCCAATTTTCCTTTGTTTCTCTGCCGAGTGAAACCTCAATATCGGCCATTTTCTCGTGCAAATCTTCTGCGCTTAGAGTGGTTGTTGTTTCAGCCACTGCGTTTAAGTATTTTGGTTGATTAGCCTGCCCCAGCGGAGCGGTCTCAATTATCTCACTTACCCGGACAACTTTGATGTTCTCAGCTTCAGCTAACATTTTCACGGCACTTTTTATAGACTTTTCCCTGTCACCTAAGTTGCTTCCCAGTCCAATATATGCCGTTGTCATGTCCCGATACTCGATGCTCGTGATTAATTAGTTTGTGTATTAAACGCCGGCGAAACGATGCATAGCTTCTTTGACGTTGGCTGGAGTGGCGAAAGCGGTCAGGCGAAAATAACCCCTCCCGGCTGGCCCGAACCCTTCGCCGGGCGTGCCGACGACATTGGCGTTTTGCAGCAGACGGTCAAAAAAGTTCCACGATTTCATGCCACCAAGTGTCTTCAACCAGATATACGGTGCATTGACACCGCCGTAGACCTCGTAGCCGAGCTTGGCCAGCGAACCGCGTATCAGATTTGCGTTGCTCATATAAATATCAATAATCTGACGGCACTGCTTTTTCCCCTCAGGTCTGTAGACGGCGGCTGCTCCTGCCTGCGATATATACGAAGCCCCGTTAAACTTGGTGCTGTGACGTCTGCTCCATAAGGAATTGACTCCGACCGCCCTGCCGTCGGAACTTACGGCCTTGAGCTCGCTCGGCACAACGGTAAAGGCACATCGCACGCCGGTAAAGCCGGCCGTCTTGGAGAAGCTGCGAAACTCTATCGCCACTTCTTTCGCCCCGTCAATTTCATAGATTGAGTGCGGGATATCAGGGTCGGTTATGAAGGCCTCATAGGCGGCGTCAAAAAGGATTACCGCTTTGCTGTCGCGGGCAAAATCTACCCACTTACTTAGAATTTCTTTCGTGGCCACCGCTCCCGTGGGATTGTTCGGAAAGCAGAGGTAAATAATATCTACGTGCGCTTTTGGCAATTCGGGGATAAAGTCATTTTCAGCGGTGCACGGCATATAAACTATTTTTTCAAACTGACCCTTTTCGTTGGCTCGCCCCGTCCTGCCGGCCATTACGTTACTATCAACATATACAGGGTAGGATGGGTCGGTTATGGCAACGACATTATCTAAGCCGAATATTTCCAGGATATTGCCCGTATCGCACTTGGCGCCGTCGCTGACAAACACCTCGCTCCGGTCCAAATCAACACCTCGGCTGTTATAGTCATTTTCGATAATCGCATCGATTAGAAAATCATAGCCCTGCTCTGGCCCATAACCGCGAAAAGTTGCTTTGCTTGCCATATCGTTGACCGCTTTTTTCATCGCCTTGATTATGGCCGGCGCAAGCGGCTGAGTCACGTCACCTATACCCAAACTGATTATCTTTGCGCCGGGATTATTCGCCTGAAAAGCCCGGACACGTCTGCTGACCTCCGGAAAAAGATACCCCGCCTGGAGTTTCAAAAAATTCTCATTAATTGTCGCCATACTCGAACCTCGATACCCGATTCTTGATTATAGAAACAGAAGAAAGCCATTGTATTGTCTTGGCCGTGCCGCGTCAACCCCGTTAGAGACTTCTTAAACAGAGCCCCGACCGTGAGGGAGGGGTATTTGCGCCCGTGAGTCCGTAGTTTGCTTAGGTGTGCACCACAAACCCATAATTGCTGTTACACAAGTATGGTAAGAACGCTAAGATATGCTACGACTTTTGGCAAGATTGCTTTCGGTCCAAAATAATCCAAAAAGAAAAAGACGCTCAAAAAGCCGTCACGATCTTTTGTCTACGTTTCAGGAGAGTAAGGATTTTAGCGATCTAAACTCTGACTTTCTAAATAAGCTTCAAAAAATATAGAGAATGCAACTAATTCGAAACACTTCTCTTGCGTCTCCTGCAAATCTAGGTTAGGCGGTGTTTAAATCCTCCACTATGTTAATGAATTCAGGGTGCTACTGCGTGCTCGTAGGTCACAAACTGATACCCGGCTGCTACCCGCCTAGCGCAGTATATCCTATTTCCATCGGTCCGTACGTTGATAATTCCATTTAATCGCTTTTTAAAACGTCGTCTGGCTTGTCCTAACATAGCTGGATCAGTGGGTTCCACTTCGTCATCCGCATCAGGGGCTTCTGCGTCCGAATCAACAGCGAAGTGAGCAACTAATTCAGTTGAAAAGATGAGCGGCTCATCAGATCGTGATGTATGGCCTACTGTTCCAAGGAAATTAGCTCTCGGATGCCCATGATCGGGCGCTTCTCCAGACGAAATCACCGAGATTTGCGGATGAACCGCCTCCAAGAATTCACGATTGTATTCATGACTGCCATGGTGTGGTGCCTTGAAGACGTGAGCGTTCGCCTCTGTCGGAAAATTCGCATCCTGCATCAGATGGCGAATACCGCGGTCGTTGATGTCGCCTGGAAGTAGAACTCGAATGTTTCCGTAATTAAGTCGCAGCACAACGGAGTGGCCGTTCACAGTGCGCCCCGCTGAACCCAGCCATGGATACACGCCTACCGGTTGACCTTGAATATTTACCAGCCTGGGGCCGAGAACATGCAGCCTCACCGCTGGATCACCTACATCAATCATGCCCGTGTTTGAGTCCACCGCTCGGTAAGTCAAGCCCGCTTCTGCCGCAACGGCATCATGCCATTGATTCAGGACTCCTTTTAGATCTTCACCATTGAGATCTGTAATTCCGTCATGCCGGGTCACCAGAAAACGGTTCCGTCCACGTCCTACTGTATCACCCAGTTCTGTATTATACCCGGAATTATATTTGGCAATGCCGCTGTGAACAACCTGCCTGACTCGTATTAGAGGATGAGCTAAAATAGAAACCAAACCCGCAATATGGTCAGAGTCGGTGTGTGTTACAACCATTAGATCTATGTCTACAGGATTAGGAAAAGGTAGATCGAGACGGTATTTCCAGACCAAAAATTGGAAAGCCTCATTGCCCTGTCCACCGTCGATGAGGATCTTCCGACCAGCAGGTGTAACAATGAACACAGAGTCACCCTGGCCAACATCAATGAAATACATCTCAAGAGGTCGGTTAGCCATAAGTCGATCGGATCGCACCCATCCCGTCCGGCGCCTGTATATGACTTCATTACGTCCATTTCCTACCATACCCGTGGTTTCAACCTCGTCTCCGTAGATAAGAACAAATTCTTGAGAGTCGTCCTGAGAACCCGGATGGAAGACGGTTTTCTTAGTAGATATATATCGAATTGGCATCGTTTTACTCCTTATCCTTAACAATTAGATAGCATAAGCAAAAAAACAGATTATCTAAAACTTCTCATAACAATATCCACCTAAGCTTCTGACCAGGCGGTGCAGCTATTGTTTGGCAAAAGCTGTGACGTCAAAGTCTGTCAGCTTGAACTACTAGTAAGTCGGCCAATTTTTATTATGTAACCTCCTGCGCTGATAAAACTGCATCAGCAATTCTCGATTCTATAGCTTCCTTCGTCACTACACCTAACAGATGTTTCCGGTCGTCCAAGACGGGCCCATTACAGATCTGGCCATGGGATGGGCTTAGGAGGTTTTTGCTTTCCCAGCATAGCCCCGATTTCGATCTTCATTTCCTCAACCATTTTCATTGCACACATCACTGCCGCACCTCCATACCCCCATGCATCAGGGCATTCTTCCTCATTCAATCCTTCATCCTGACATTTTTTCAAGGCTGAAAGATAAGACACTGTCGACTCAAAACAAGGATCCTTTGTGATTGCAACTTTTCCCAAAGGCGGACAGATTTCATCGATCTTTTCCTTGAATTGCACCAAAATATCTTCACTCATTTTGGCTGGAGGTCGTTTGGCCAAAGCAATAGCTTGCATCATAAGTCCAAGTATCACGACGGCATCCCTCTGCTCATCACTGAGTCCCTTTAATGGCTCAAGGAGTTGGCTTGTGGCATCCACAACTTGATTAAGATTTTTCTCTAACGACTTTCTCGCTTCCAAGAGTTCTTGTCTACCTTCTTTTTCCATTTTTTCATCTCCTTTCTATGGTTCGTTCAAAACCGCTCCGCACATCGAACGGCTGACTATGATTAAACAGTTCTGTATAAGCATTATACTCAGGCATATCTCTCGTACTATGTCGGGTCATACGTATGCCCTAATTCTTAACCAGGAATCCAAGGTGTGTTCGCTCATTTGATCGCTAATGTGCAACTTACAGTATTACAACAAAACATGCAATGAAAGAAATCGGAAAAAACTGGAAAAAATAAAAAAAACACTGGCCTGGACTGAATGACGCCCGGCCGCAGTCAGCCCAAGTTCAGGCACCTGCGGATATACCCCCCACACTAACCATCGCCCGCCGTATCTGTGAGGATGTCCTGTTCACCGTTGGTCGGTACGGAATCCGTTAGCCTCTCACAGCCACAGCACTTCCTATAACCGTAAAAAAGACAAGCAATGTGATAGCGAGCGTGATGAGGGCCTTCTCGGCCTTGTGAGATATGGTTGTTTTCTGCGATATAGGTTCTGTTATGAAGGCAAAGGTGATTATCACGATGGCCGAAAGAAGCAGCGGCCAGCCCGGATGTGTGAACTGACACTCCCCTATCTCAAGAAGTTTCAGCACTTGCCAAAGCCCGCTGACTAAGAATGTCGCACCGGCAAATGTTCCCAACGTAGCCCATGTATAAAAGCGCTTACCGACGTTTGCTATCGGGCTGTCATCCGGGTCAAAATCACCTGTTTTGCTTTTTGTCAGCTCATTCATTTTACTTCCTCCTTATTTATTAAAGTGTATCATGCAATCCTACTGTATCGGAGTCATACATACGCTACAATCCCGAACCACGAATCCGGGGTGTGCTCCGCTCGTCAGCAGGTAATTTACAATGCTAAAAGGAGAATTTCAAGAAAAAAACCGCCGGGGGCTTGAGAATTCTGCCTAATGTTCATTAGCGATTATGTCTATGCCTGTTCTATCAATATACTTATACTTGCGCTCAGTCTCCGAAGCATCTACCCAGGCTACCCCATGAGAAAAACTACCTGCAAAATCATATTTAGGCTCAATAACAGTGTTGCCTTCCTTATCAATATAACCCCAGGTCGTATCAAGCGATTTGCCAGTCTGCCAAAAAACACCGATGGCTACAGCAGCCAATCCCTCAGAAAAATCCTTGGCTATCTGAAAGCGGGTTTTAATCACAACGTTACCTTTTCTGTCTATGTACTCACAACAGTCACCTTTCTCAGGCTCTCCTCTCATTACCCACGCCAGACCTTCGGAAAAATCGCCGACTGCGTTAAATTGAGGCTCAATAATGATTGCTCCAGTTTTATCAATATAACCCCACTTGTCCGGATATGCCAATCCCCTGACCCGTTCACATACGGCAAACCTTGCTAAACCTTCTGAGAACCACCCTAAGTACCCTTCAAATCTTGGTTCAATGACCACCTCTCCTCTTTGGTCGATGTAACCCCATTTCTTTTCGAAACGAACTTTGGAAAGTCCTTCTGAGAAATCTTCAGCATAATCAAATTGTGGCGCGATAACCACTTTACCTGCCTTGTCGATAAATCCCCACTTACCTCCGACTATGTTAGAACCGTCATAGCTGCCGCCGAAACACACCGCAGCCAGGCCTTCCTTAAATTCGCGAGCGTCAAGATAATGGTAAGGAATAACTAACTCGCCCTTCTTATTAATAAATCCGTATTTGCCTGTATGGCAAGGACCCTTTCTCACTCTTGCCATACCGTCTGAGAATAGAAAAGCGTAATCAAATTGAGGCTGGATAGCAATTTTGCCGGTCTTGTCGATATAGCCCCACTTGCCGTCCAAACGATACAATCTGTCTGTAAAACCTGAGTGAATAGCAGCCATATCTTCAGAAAACGAGGAAACGGAGAAGGGACGGTCAAAGTCTAATGTAAGTACAACCCGACCGCTGCGGTCTATATAGCACTGTCGGACTTGGTCATCAGTCCTGACCCATTCGCCCATTTGGACCAGGCCAAGTCCACAGGAAAAATCGCCTGCCTTATCAAACGGAGCTTTGAAAACTACTTCATTTGTTCCGGTGGGAGGATTGCTTTGCGAATCTTTTTTTGAGCAGGATGTACAAAAGCACAAATACAGGACTATCAGTAACAATTCCTTTTGTTTTCTAACCGTCATGTTCAAGCCTCCTTGCGTTTTTCACCAGGCAGATGTTCAGGGATTATTATTTGAAAACGTCACCTTTTGCCTTGGGGTCAATATAGTTGAAATAACCATTAATGAAAGGATACTCCATAGGCGGGGTCCCGCTAGCGGACACATGGTAATAAACCAGTGCAAAAAGTTGATCATTCCGCGTTGTTAGGTCAACTCGCGAACCAAGGAATTCTCCCACAAGGATCCAGGCACCATCATCCTCAAGTAAAACGTAAATAGGACCATTCTGGCCACGAATGCCGACTTTTCGGTCAGGTGAGACGTAGTTAAAAACGACAATAAGAAAATTCCTGTTCCCAACACTTTCTTTCTCTGTCCATGATGACCGCTTAGCTGTCTTTCTGTTTTGTATGGTTTCGGATATGAGGTTTCTGTACAGCATGAAATCATATGCGGAAGCAAGCGTATCAAAGGCTTGAAGATTCGACTTGCCGATCGATTGGTTCGAGCAGGATGTGGTGCATAAACTCAAAAAGACTGCAATAATTACAATGATTCTCATGCGTATTATGCCCCTAACTATTGATTATATGGTTTCCGTATAAACCTTGCCGTTTGCCATATTTGCCGTGCACTTCGGCGTCATACGTACGCCCAAATCCCGAACCACGAATCCGGGGTGCATTCCCGCTGTTGGCAGCTAATTTACAATGCCGTCTGAGAATTTCCAAGGAAAAAATAGGCTGCTGGCTGCAATAAAAAATACCAGCCCGAAGGGTGCCATATCTTTTCCCTTTTTTCGGCCCACGGTTTGCGTTATACTGATTGCGTGAATAGAATCTCCGGGGGATTAAAGGCTATTTGAGGAATGGAGGTTTTGGCTGTGAAAAAACAATGGTTTACGGCAGTTTTCTGTGTAAGCGTTGTCATCGCGGTATTAATGAGCGGGGTATATGCAGCTGAGAAGAAGAAAAGTAAAGCCAAACCCAAGCCTGAATTCGAGATACGAAATATCCAAGGCTGGACGGTTTACATCAACAAAAAGGACCTGATTGAACATAAAGAGCAGATGAATGAGGCCCTCGACCACCTGCAGAACCAGCTTTATCAGACTGTCCGCGTGTTGCCGCAGCCCGCGGTAACAAAAACGCAGGAACTGGTTCCCATCTGGATCGAATTCGATACCCTGGGCACGGCTTACCACCCCCAGAGTAAATGGCTGACCGACCGCGGTCACCAGCCGCCGGAAGGACTGGGCTCAATGGCCGGCTTCTGCAAAGCTAAGGGCTTCTGCAAAAACGCGCTTCATCAACCCTGGGTAGTCCTCCACGAGCTGACCCACGGCTACGACTATCAGTTTCTGGGACGCGGCAGACACTACAGCAACAAAGTCATCGATACGGCTTACAAGCGAGCGAAACGAAGCGGTACTTATGATTCAGTCCTTTGCCGATACTCGCCGGACACCAGGCACTACGCGATGAACAACAAAATGGAATACTTCGCGGAGAACACCGAAGCATACTTCGGCACAAACGATTTCTATCCGTTTGTACGCGCTGAGTTGCGCGAGCACGACCCACATGCGTGTCGGCTGCTCGAGAATATGTGGGGCGTGGACGTCAAGGAAGAAGCACAGAAAATCGATTCACTTGTGAAATTCATGGAGCTGCGCTCGTATGGTGCGGTTTTCGGAGACAGCAATGGTCAGCCGGCCTCGGCAAGCGGCGACGGTGTATACATTCCGACATCCAGATACAAGCAACGCCAAATCGAGGGTTGGAACGTTTACGTAAGTCCGCAGTTGGAGGAGAGGATAGCGTTATCGAAGGAGTCGTTGAAGCTGCTCCGCCATAAGCTGCACATGGTCAAACGCTATGTCCCCAAGAAAGCCCTGGAAGAATTGCAAAAAGTAGCCGTCTGGGTCGAGCTTGAAAATCCAAATGTACTGTATATGACCTATCACTGCTGCAAAGAGACGCTCAAATCACAACATCAAAACCCTGATAAATTAGGCGCCGTCGAGATTGGCAATGTGAAGAACTTTATGCAATGGTCGTTTCTGCAGCCGTTCATGGTACTAAACCATCTGGCGCGGGCATATCACGACAAGGTGCTGGGCTGCGACAACGCCGAGATTAAGGCTGCCCATCAGCAAGCCGTCAAGGGCGAAAAGTACGACCTCATCCTGCGTTTCGACGGCCAATACGTTCGCCACCCCATGCTGACCGACCCGAGGGAATACTTTGCGGAGATGAGCGAGGCATACTACGGCGTCAACGACCATTATCCGTTCATTCAGTTCGAGTTGAAGCAGTATGACCCGAACGCCTGTAACCTGCTCGCAAAACTATGGCAAGGCAAAGCTAAGTAGAGATCGATTTTTAGCCAACTTTTAATTGGAGGTAAAACGATATGAAAACACACAGTTCAAAAGCCAGCTTCTTTTTGTTCTCGGTTGTAGTATTGTTAATTGCCGCTCAGGTAACCAGCGCAGTTACACTGTACGTTTCACCGAAAGGCAGCGACAGTTGGTCAGGTCGGTTGGGCCAACCCAACAGCCAAAAAACCGACGGCCCAAAAGCATCCCTTACAGGTGCCCGCGATGCGATTCGACAGTTAAAATCGAAAGGCCCACTCAAGGCACCCGTGCACGTAGTTGTCGCAGCGGGGACATATACACTCACCGGGCCGTTCACGCTAACACCGCAGGACAGCGGAACGAAAGAATGTCCGATCATTTATGAGGCTGCACATGGCGACAGGCCGGTATTTTCCGGCGGCCGGGTCATTACCCACTTTTTCGTAGAGGAGGAAGGTGTCTGGCAAGCACACCTTCCGCAAGTTGCTGCGGGCAAATGGTATTTCGAGCAGCTCTTCGTCAACGGCCGGCGCGCTATCCGCGCCCGCACGCCTAACAAGTTCTACCACTATTTTGGCCTGTCGTCCGAAATCCCAATCGAAGGAAAGAAAGGTCAATTCCGAAGAACCTCACAGGTCCGAGGTGATGCCCTAAAACTCTTGCAGAACCTCGATAGCAGCGAGCTTCGCGATGTCACACTCATGGCCTACCACAAGTGGTGCATCACTCGCCGCTTCATAACGGCAATCGACACCTCGGCCAACGTGCTAATTACAATCGGAGAAAAACTGAAAGGCTACTCAGGCTGGCCAAAAAATACCCGCTTTCACATCGAGAACTTCAAAGCCGCCCTTGATACGCGAGGCGAATGGTTCCTCTCACGCGACGGTACCCTCTATTATATGCCACTGGCGGATGAAGATATAAGCAGAGCTCATGTCGTTGCGCCGGTCATTGAAAAGCTTGTTATCTTCGAGGGAAAACCCGAGGAAGAAAAATTTGTTGAGCATATTCAATTAAAAGACCTCATCTTCCACCACAATCAATCCCTGCTGCCGCGCACAGGATACTATCCGTTCCAGGCCGCGTTCGTCACCGAAGCCGCCATTATGGCAGACGGTGCACGAAATATTCTAATTGAGGATTGCGAAGTCGGCCACGTCGCCACCTACGGCGTCTGGTTTCGACAGGGCTGCCGCGACTGCCGGCTCGAAACATCCTACATCCACGACCTCGGAGCAGGCGGTGTGCGAATCGGCGAGGGCAAAATCCGCAGCGACGAGCCCTCCCGCACGAGCCACATCACTGTCGACAATAATATTATCCGCACCGGCGGACGCATCTACACATCCGCTGTAGGCGTCTGGATAGGACAAAGCGGCGACAACAACGTGACGCACAACGACATCGGAGACTTCTTCTATACTGGCCTCTCCGTCGGCTGGCGATGGGGCTACTCCGAAAGCCTGGGCAAGCGTAACAATTTAAGTTTCAATCACGTTCATCACATCGGCTGGGGCGTACTCAGTGACATGGGCGGTATTTACACCCTCGGCCCTTCACAGGGCACAGTCGTCCGCAACAACATCTTTCACGATGTCTATTCCTACTCCTACGGCGGTTGGGGACTCTATACAGACGAGGGCAGCACCGGCATCGTAATGGAAAACAACCTCGTCTACAACACAAAGACAGGCAGCTTCCATCAGCACTACGGTAAAGAAAACATCATTCGCAACAACATCCTCGCCTTCAGCAAGCTCTACCAGGTCCAGGCATCACGGGTCGAAAACCATCTGTCGTTTAATTTTGAAAATAATATCGTCTACTACGATACCGGCGTCCTGCTCTCGGGTCCCTGGGACAGAGTCAAGCTCAACATGGATAAAAACTGCTACTGGGCCGTCGGCTCAGATGTCAGCTTCATTGGCAAATCTCCCCCCGACTGGATTAAAGAAACGGGACACGACAAAAATTCTATCATCGCCGATCCGCTCTTCGTCGACGCCAAAAATTACGACTTCCACCTAAAGCCGAACTCACCCGCACTAAAAATCGGCTTCAAGCCCTTCGACTACACCAAGGCCGGAGTATATGGCGACCCAGCCTGGATCAAAAAGGCAAATGAAGTAACATATCCGCCGCTCGAGATTGCACCCGACCCCCCGCCCGTCTCCATCAGGGATAACTTTGAAACTACCCTGGTCGGCTCACAACCCGCAGCGGCCGAGGTACACGTCGAAAGAAAAGGTGACTCCATCGTTGTCACCGACGAGACAGCGGCCGGCGGCAAACACAGCTTAAAGATTGTCGATGCACCCGGCCTTCGAAATGCCTTTAATCCCCATTATGTTTACAAGCCCAACCACAGTTCCGGCACAACGCGCTGCTCGTTCGATATGCGCATCGAGGAAGGTGTCCGGATAAACCATGAATGGCGCGACTGGCGAAGCTCACCTTACCGCGTCGGCCCCAGCTTCTGGGTCAACGGAACAAAATTGCAAATCGCCGCCAGGTCCCTGATGGACCTCCCCGTAGGCAAGTGGGTACATTTCGAGATTACTGCTGCGCTCGGTAACAAAGACGAAGGCACGTGGGACCTCACCGTAACTCTACCCGGCCAAAGGCCAATGATTTTCAAGGGTCTGAAAAACGGCAGCACAAATTTCGACAAGCTCACCTGGGTCGGCTTCACAAGCAACGCCACCAAAAAAACCGTCTTTTACCTCGACAACCTCGAGCTGATAAACAAAACGTAACAGGCAGGAGATACTATTATGAAAGAAGAAGTCAGCAAAACCATGTCACGTCGCACTTTTATGGGAGCTGCCGCCTCGACGGCATTTGCATTCTCCATTGTGCCCGGCAAGGTCCTGGGAAAAAACGCACCCAGCAACAAGCTCAATATCGCTGTCATTGGAGCCAGTGGCCGCGGCGGCGCCAATCTCAGAGGCCTGCAATCTGAAAATATCGTCGCCCTGTGCGATGCCGATCTCGAACGGGCCAAAAACAGTATCAGAAAAAACTCCGGCGCCAAAGTCTTTCGCGATTTTCGTGTCATGCTGGACAAAATGGAAAAGGATATCGACGCCGTCGTTGTCTCCACCCCGGACCATACCCATGCAGTTGCCGCAATGGCCGCTATGCAGCGAGGAAAGCACGTCTATTGCGAAAAACCCTTGGCCCATTCAATATACGAAGTTCGCAAGCTCATCGAAGCGGCACGCAAATACAAAGTCGCAACACAGATGGGCAACCAGGGGCACTCTTCTGAGCACATTCGCCTCTGCTGTGAATGGATAGCCGACGGCGCCATCAGAGATGTCCGCGAAGTACACGCATGGAGCAATCGTCCCATGGGTGGCTATGCCTTTCCTTCGGGATTGCCCCGACCCAAAGATACTCCGCCGGTACCGGACACCCTCGACTGGGACTTATGGCTCGGCCCCGCACAACATCGTCCCTATCATCCGATTTATGCGCCCATATACTGGCGAGGCTGGCTCGATTTCGGTACCGGCGCACTCGGTGACATGGGATGCCACATCATGGACCCCGCATTCTGGGCATTGAAATTAGGCTCTCCCGTAAGCGTCGAAGCCCATACCTCGTATAATCCGAATCCGGAATTCTGGATGTCCTGTTTCGCTGATTCTAAAAGTCCGAAATCCGAAATTCCCAAATACCTCGAGGAGCTTAGAAAAGAAACATATCCCGTCGCTTCGATTGTCCGTTACGAATTCGCCGCCCGCGGCAAAATGCCTCCGGTAAAGCTGACCTGGTACGACGGCGGCATGCTGCCTCCCCGCCCCGCCGGACACGCACAAAATAAAGGTCTCGGCGGCAACGGCGCCTTTATCATCGGCGACAAGGCCGTAATCAAGCACGGCTCCCACGGCGCAAACGGAGCCAGGATTATTCCCGAATCAAAAATGCAGGAGTACATTAAGAGCGGACTTCCGGAAAAGACTATCAAGCGAGTGCCCGGCCACCATCAAGACTGGATCAATGCCTGCAAAGGCGGCGACCCTGCCAGCTCCAACTTCGATTACGGCGGCCCGCTCACCGAAATGGTCCTGCTCGGCACCATCGCAATGCGCTTCAGAGACGACAAGCTGCTCTGGGACTCAGAAAAAATGGAATTCACAAACAACAAAAAAGCCAATGAATTCGTTAAGCCCACCTACCGCCGGGGCTGGTCGCTGTGATTAGCTGCCTGATTTTACGGAGTAACCTAAATGGATAGACGACAATTTTTAAAAATGGTATCCGCGTCCATATTGGCCGCAACAGGTATGCCTTCTATTGTTGATGCGCGAAAAAAGAAAACCAGACCGGACATCGTTGTCATCATGGCTGACGACATGGGGTATTCCGATATCGGCTGTTATGGCGGCGAGATAAATACGCCCAACCTGAACGCTCTTGCCGCAGGCGGGATACGTTTTACACAGTTTTACAATTGCGCCAAGTGCAGCCCCACCCGCGCATCTCTCTTGACAGGCCAGTATGACCAAGCCGTCGGAGTAAAGAACATGGAGTATGGCGCGACATTCGCCGAGGTACTGCGTCCGGCCGGTTATCGAACAATCGCCTCAGGCAAATGGCATCAAAATCCCCTTCCGACAACCCGCGGCTTCGACCGCTATTTCGGCCTTGCCGACGGGTGCTGTAATTTCTGGAATCCAGGAACAAAAGCCAGGCCGGGCGAAGCAGTGCCCGGAAGGAAAAAATCCTCGCCGCGCCGATGGGCCATTGAGGGCAAAGCCATCATGGGCTATGTCCCCGAGCAAAAGGATTTCTACACTACCGATGCCTTTACTCAGTACGTCATCGACAGGCTCGATGAATATAGCAATGATGATAAACCTATTCTGCTCTATCTTCCGTTTACCGCGCCTCACTATCCACTGCACGCCTGGCCCGACGACATCGCCAAATACCGCGGCAAATACATGGTCGGCTGGGATAAAATCCGCGAAACGCGCTACAAGCGTCAGATTGAGATAGGCATGTTGGACCCTAAGTTTGGAAACTCACCGCGAGATAAAGGTGTAAAGAAATGGGATTCGCTCAGCAAATCAAAACAGGACGCCGAAGACCTGAAGATGGCCGTATACGCCGCCATGATTGAACGAATGGATTATGGTATAGGCCGGGTCTTTGCAAAGCTAAAAGAAATCGGAAGATGGGAAAATACGTTAGTTCTCTTTCTCTCCGATAACGGCGGTTGCGCCGAAACTCCCGACACAACCCCCAATATACCGCCCGGACCGCTGGAGGGCTATCGCGCGTTGGGACCTCCCTGGGCCAATGCAAGCAACACTCCATATCGCAAATACAAATCGACCGATTACGAAGGCGGCAACTGCACGCCCTTTATTGCCCACTGGCCTGCCGTCATCAAGCCGGGACAAATCACCGATCAGCTAAGCCATATCATCGATATTCTGCCGACCTTCATGGATATAACCGGGGCCGCCTATCCCGACCAAATCGATGGTAGAAAACTTAAACGCCCGGTGGGAAAATCCCTCTTACCCATCTTCAAGGGCAAAAAGAGAAAGCCCCACGACGTCCTTTATTGGCAGTTCGGCAAGGGAAAGGCTATCCGTATTGGAAACTTCAAACTTGTAAAATACGGCAATGCGGACTGGGAGCTATACGACATGGCCAACGACAGGACCGAATTAAACAACCTCGCCGCCCGATTTCCCGAAAGGGCCAAACAGATGAGCCGGATGTGGGAGAAATGGCGGGCAAACGTCGGACGTAAGATATAGCCGGTGCAATGTAGTGAAAAGATACTTATTTGAGCTGGAATCTCGTAGCCTATGCAACAAAACTTATCTGCCTAAGGCAGTTGCACACACAGTATCAAAAGGATATAAATTTGTTTATGCCAAATCCCAATTAAGGAGATAAGGTTGATGGACAGGAAAAATCACATGATAAATCGCAGAGAATTTCTGCAAACTACCACCCTTTTTACAATATCTGCCATGACTCCAACATTACAGGCGGCAAAAGCAAAGCGGCCCAACATCCTGTTTATAACGACCGATCAGCAATTTGCAGATGCCCTTAGCTGCACGATGGGCCGCGATTATATCCAAACGCCAAATATTGACAGCCTCGCGGCTCACGGAATGCTGTTCACAAAGGCCTATTGTGCAAATCCATTGTGCGTGCCGAATAGAACTTCGATTTATACCGGCAGATATCCCCACGAGCACGGCAAGCAGATCAATTCGACAAAAGCAATCGACGCAAAAGAATTTCCGAATATTGGGATGGTGCTTCGAGAGGCAGGGTATGTTACCGGTTATTTCGGCAAGTGGCATTTGCCTTATCCCTTTAAAAAAACTACTGCCCAAAAGAGTGGTTATGACCAGAGATTTGATGCCTTGGACTATAAAATTGCAGCGCCGACTATTCAGTTTATCAGGAACAATAAGAACAAGCCGTTCTTTGTTGTTTTCTCCTTGATGAATCCCCACAACATCTGTCAGTATGGCAGAAGCCAGCCTTTGCCTGATGGTGACATAGGGCAAGTACCCCCCGCCGGGAACTGCCCCCCTGCCCCGGCGAATCTTGAAAAAGCGAAGAACCAGTCTGACGCACTGGAAGCTGTCTGGCAGGCGAGGCTGAGAGCAAAAGACAAAAAAAAGAATATAAGGAAGTTCGCCCCGCTGGAAAAGTGGGATGCCGATGACTGGCGAAAGTATCGCTGGGCATATTACCGAATGGTGGAGCTTGCAGATAAAGAAGTGGGTAAAATCCTTGCAGCTCTTAAAAAACTAAGGCTTGAAAACAATACCGTGATAATCTTCACCTCTGACCATGGCGATGGTATCGGCGCACATCGGTGGGCGCAGAAGAATATGTTCTATGATGAGACCGCCAGGATACCTTTTATCATCAGTCAGAAAGGTACAACTAAACCCGGAACGAGTGATTTTCTGGTCAATAACGGCCTGGATATTATGCCGACCATCTGTGATTACGCCGGCGCTAAGGTCCCGGAAAAATGTAACGGGATGAGTCTGCGGGATATCGCAGAAGGCACCAGGCCCGGAAAAATACGAAAATACGTCGCGTGTTCAACTCGTTTTGTTCAGGACCTTCGCGCCGACGGCAAGCCCATCAACCTCGAGGGCAGAATGATACGGACAAAAGATTATAAATATTATATCTTCAACCAGGGCAAACAGCCTGAGATGCTGATTGATATGAAAAACGATCCCGGCGAGATGGAGAACCTGGTAGGTAATCCCGATCACAAAAAGGTCCTTGACGAACATCGCGAAATTTTCGCTGAATATAAAAAAGAAACCGGTGACAGTTTCTTATCGTAGTCTCGCAGTGTATCCAACTTGTTGCACACGCAGCCATTTTAGGGCAATGGGTGCCAACCTCAAGTAAGTCCTGAAAAATCGGGACGGGCTTGGGTATGGTCCGGGAAACAAAAGGAGCCGTACAATGAGAATCAAACTGATACCAAAGATATATTCTTTCGTTTTGATTTGCATAATAAGCTGCTCTGGCTGTGTCTCGGCCGGCCAACTCAACAAGTTAAGTCCAAAAGAGAAGAAGCAGGGATTCAAATTGCTCTTCGACGGCAAATCGATGGACCAGTGGCGAAACTACAAATCCAAAACCACCCGGCCACAATGGCAGGTCATCGACGGAGCAATGGTCCTCACCGAAAAGGGTGGCAAGGACATAGTGACCAAGGAAAAGTTCGACTATTTCGACCTCCGCCTTCAATGGACCATTGCCGAAGGAGGCAACAGTGGCATTATGTTTCGCGTGGATGAACAAACAACAAAACGGCTTCCCTGGATGGTGTCGCCGGAGTATCAGCTTAAGGGTTCCTATGGCAAACCCAGAAAAAGTGCAGGCGCGTTGTATGGTTTGGTGGCGGCGCCGAAGGGAATTGCAAAGAAGCCCGGCGAATGGAACACGACACGTATTCTCCTTGCCCCCCTAAGCCGGGGCCGGGGACATCTCCAGTGCTGGCTAAATAACACCAAGACCGTCGACCTTGTCATCGACCACGCGCCCGGCAGCAAATGGTCAAAACTGGTTGCCAAAAGAAACTCCGAGACTAAGGGTACGAAGTTCGAATTGCCCGCCGAGTTTTTCAAGACCGAGACTGGCCCCATCCTCCTGCAGGACCACGGCGCTCGTGTCACCTTTCGAAATATCAGGATACGCAAATTACCCACGATGGCGCTCTCAACCGCTCCTAAAGCCAAAGAGCCCGGCGTAATCCCGCGACCTGTTTCGGTACAATATTCCAAAGGCTTCTTTACCATTACCCCCGCGACACCCGTCATCGCGCAGGACAAAGCGGCACCCGAGGCTCAAAAACTAATTGATACACTCGCGCCTGCGATGGGTTTCCGTTTAAAACTGGTCACCCGCTCGAAGCCCCGGGACCGAACCATCAGGCTTGAAATAAGCGATAAATTACCTCAAATCGGCGACGAAGGCTACACGCTCAACGTCACTGAAAAACATATTGTAATCCGCGCCAACCAACCGCCCGGGCTTTTTTACGGCATCCAAACCCTGCGCCAGCTTCTGCCTGTCTCTATCTTCAGCAAAGCCAAGGTCGAATCCGTCACATGGAAAGTGCCCTGCGTTAAGATTACCGATTATCCCCGCTTCAAATGGCGGGGTCTGCTCGTCGACCCGGCACGTCACTTTATCCCGAAACCTGCACTGCTTCGATTCATCGACGCAATGTCACTCCACAAGCTGAACTCCCTGCAGATTCACCTGACCGATGACCAGGGCTGGCGTATCGAAATCAAAAAATACCCACAACTGACGAAGATTGGCGCGCTTATGGATTTCACGACTATGCGCAGTGGCGGCACGCGTGAGGGAGCCAGCGACCAACATCCGGGCGGGTTTTACACTCAGGACGATATTCGCCGGCTCGTCCGTTATTCTGCAGAGCGTTACATAACCATCGTGCCCGAAATCGAGATGCCCGCCCACACCGGGGCCGCAATTGTGTCCTACCCTAACGTCGGCCTGTACCCAAATAGGCTCAACAACATCCCCCCGGACAAACGTTGGACCGCCAACGAGAGGATTCTCGCACCACGCCCGAAGACCATTGCCTTCATGCAGGACGTGCTGACCGAAGTAATGGGACTATTTCCAGGCAGATATATTCACATCGGGGGGGACGAGGCGAACAAGGACCATTGGAAACGAAGTGACGAAATGCAGGCGTTGATCCTCCGGTTTGGTCTGAAGGATGAGGCCGAGCTCCATAGCTGGTTCATCAAACAAATGGACACTTTCCTGGCCAAACACGGCAGACGACTCGTGGGATGGGACGACATCCTTCAAGGCGGGCTCGCCCCCGGTGCCGTCGTAATGTCATGGCGCGGAGAGGCAGGCGGAATCTCGTCGGCCAATGCCGGCCACGACGTCGTCATGGCCCCGACTTCGCACACCTATTTCGACTACTACCAGGGCCCTGCCGAAAAGGAACCTCTCGCAATCGGAGGATATGTCCCCCTGGAAAAAGTTTATCAATACGAACCCATCCCCAAAGCCATCGACCCCGACAAAACAGCCCACGTCCTCGGCCTCCAGGCACAGTTATGGGGTGAATACATCCCCAACCCGCAGCATCTCGAATACATGGCCTATCCACGCGCCGCGGCGCTCGCTGAAGTCGGCTGGTCTCCGAAAGCTTCGAAGGATTATAACAATTTCCTCGCCCGCCTACGCCGCCACGTACAGCGCCTCCAGGCAATGCAAATCAATTATCGACCTCTCGATTGACCTACCGCACCAATCACCAATTCACTAATTCACCAATTAACTAATCCCAAGCGAAGTGAAGAATCTCACTTCATCATTGGATATTCCTTGTTCGATATTCGATATTCTCTCCGTCCTTTACGCGGGTTTGCCTTTATGTTTAGCCCCGCCTGCCCCTGCAATTCTTAGGCAGGGGTCCTCTGGGCGGGGTTATTTTCCCTCCCCGCAATTTATTGCGAGGGTTTTTATTTCCCCGGCACTGTCAGGGGGTTATATTTAGCGCGTAGGGTGTGCACTGCACACCAATGCTACTGATTTCCTGATTCCTGGTATCCACAACCTGATTTCCTGATCGCCTGATAAACTAAGCAATCCTTCTAAATTCCTTTCCCCCAATTATCATTTATCAATAATCCTTAATCATTTATGCCTGCCCCCTTCACTTCGCCATTCGATATTCCTTGTTCGATATTCGATATTCCCTCCGCCTGCCCCTGCAATTCTTAGGCAGGGGTCAAACCTTCTAACCGTCTTTTTACTTTCTAACCGGGCTAAATTCCCCTCGCCCCTTGCATCTGCTCATCTAACCATTTCATCGTTAACCGTCCCACCGTCAAACCGTCTCTCCCTTCTTACTCCTTACTCCTTACTCCTTACTTCTTACTTCTCAATTCTACATTCTTAATTTATTGCAGATTATTCAGTTGCCCCGAAAGCCGGGTGGAATTCGACGATCCCCTGGGGAATTTGGCCGCCAAACGGCAAAGCGAGAAAATTCTCCTGCCCAACGCCCTCATGTTCCAGTCCATCCGGGCTTTTAAACCCAAAACGTTCATAATAGTTGGGATCTCCGACGACGACACAGCCTTCGGCGTCTGCGTCTTTTAAAAGACGTAGGCCCTCATTGACGAGACTGCTTCCGATACCTTGTTTCTGATAAGCAGGCCTGACTGAAATGGGGCCCAGGCCATACCAGTTCTCGCTGCCATCGGTAAACGTAACGGGTGAAAAGGCAATGTGGCCGACCACTGTCCCATCGATTTCTGCGACCTGTGAAACCGTCAGCGCATTGGCGGTTCGCAGCGCATGGATGATAAACTGTTCGGTATTCCGGCTGAATGGGTGATTTTCGAATGCCTGTTTTGTGATTTCTGTGATTGCTTCAATATCTGCCTCCGTTTCCTGACGAATCATCATAATCCTGTTTTCCTAATCATGCAGAAAGTTCTAAGCTGTGAAAAATTCGTTTTTGCACACGCCGAAAATCTAATTCGTAATTCTAAATTCAAAATTTCAGGTTCTACTGCTCAACTGTTCTAATGCTCAAATCCTCCAATCCCTACCTCTCCTGCGGCAGGTCAGCCCGCTTTATTTGCACATCGATAACCTGGATTCCATAGTCGCCGGCTTTCTGGTTGCACTGCTCGGCTACTTTGGCCATTATCTGCTCGCGGTTGACTGAAACTATTTCCGTAAGAGTGTGCCTGGCAAGCTCTTCGCGCAACTCAGAAAAGACAATGTCATCCAGTATTGTCTGGGCGCCATACTCGTTTCTTACGGTTTTATAGAACTTGAGCGGCTCGACGATTTTCCACCGGACAGAGATATTAATAACGAGGTGCTTTTTGTCATAGGTGACAATTTTTGTCCTGGCGGCGTCATATTCCATAACCCCGGCTTCCTCCTCAGGCATGTCCTCTTTCCCGCCGCAACCACTCAGCGAGCCAAACAATACCGATACTGCAACCACATAAATAATGACTTTCCTAACCTTCATAAAATTCTCCCTTCAAAATTCTAAATTCTACATTCTAAATTCCTTGTTCGATATTCCTCGCTGTCATTCCCGCGAAGGCGGGAATCCAGAGGTAGGGTGGCGGCTTGCCCCACCATTATTGGTGAGTTTATCCTGAGCCTAGTCGAAGGAATATTCGATATTCATTTCTGTCATCCTTATAAAAACCGCGACGTCTTTTGTCGCCTCCGTATCGTTTAGCCCTCAGCTTCGCTGGGGGTCA